>Ga0172379_10001256_pt1 | contig 52447 bp, 52 predicted proteins | sample GrowelOW334metaG_FD_119756 | JGI IMG/M metagenome (GOLD analysis project Ga0172379, IMG submission 119756) | Groundwater microbial communities from an aquifer near a municipal landfill in Southern Ontario, Canada - Groundwater well OW334 metaG | ecosystem: Environmental > Aquatic > Deep... | reverse complement strand
AGAAACACGATGCGCAATTTATTGCTTCGTTAATCCCGTCGAAGCCAAATTCACCCCCAATGGGGGAATTCAATTAAATGGGTTTTTCCCATTTTTGATCCGGAATTTCAGCAGTTTTGTTTTCAACCCGTGAAAGGACAAACAAAAGATCTGAAATTCTGTTAACAAAAATAACAATATTTTGGTTGATTTCCTCTTGTTGAGACAATAATACTACTTCACGCTCGGCTCTTCGGCAAATTGTCCGGGCTACGTGCAGCTGAGCCGCAGATTTCGTTCCACCGGGAAGAATAAAATAACGGAGTTCTTCCAATTGTTTATCGAAAAAATCAATCGCCTTTTCTGATTCGGAAATATCCTCTTCCGATACTCGAGGGATAGAAATATTTTTTGATTCGACTTCCAGCGGTGTTGCTAGATCAGCTCCAACAACAAAAAGTTGATTTTGTAATTTCCTCAAAACGGATTTAACCTTTTCGTTTTCAACATAACAAAGAGCCACACCGATAACAGCATTCAACTCATCAACTGTTCCATAAGCATTAATGCGTACAGAGGATTTTGGTATCCTTTTTCCACCGAAAAGTCCAGTCTCCCCTTTGTCACCGGTTTTAGTATAAATTTTCAAGTCGATCTAATTTTTAAATGGTAACGAATGAACACTTACTAACAATTCTTCTTTAGAACTCTTTCCTATTCCTTTCAGAATAGTATTTTCTATTATGAAATCTTTCTTCAGGTAACCCAATCCGATTGTCTTTTGCAATGATGTTGAAAACGTATATGAAGTGATCACTCCAATTTCATTATGTGCATCGTCTACAATAACAAATTCATCATGCGCGGCAGGAGAACGGCTAAAAACAAATCCACACAAAAACTTCTGAACTTTATCATAAGTAGCCAGCCGGGCAATTATTTCCTGCCCGATATAACATCCTTTTGTGAAACTGACTTCATCTAATAATTTTGCTTCGTGGGGATTATAAAGATCGTTCAATTCTTTCTCTGCCGGAATACCTTTTTCAATTCGATAGACCTCATACGCATCTTCCCCTATCAACCCGAAATCAAATATTCCTTTATTCTGCAAAGCATATTGAACAAGTTTAACGGAAGCAGTTTGTGTAGCGATTACAAAAAAACTTTCTTCTTTCGGATTGCCAATATTAGGAATAGCAAAAAAAGAAAAATCTTCAACAGTCAGTTGTCGAATTTCATCATTGCTAAGTTCCTTACATTGTTCACCGCATAGAAGAGTCATAAACGATCTTGCTTGCGGACCAAAAATTTCAAAAACCGAATACCTTTCGCTTGCATTTAAGACTTTAACATCATCCATTATAATGTAACGTTGAATCCATAAAAACAGTTTTTGTTGTGTTCCGCTGTTCCCTATGAGGAGTAGTTTTTCCCCCAAATTTAATACAGAAACTCTATCGAGAATTCTTCCTTTTTCATTCGTGAAAATCGTTTTTTTGAAGTGGTTAACCGGTAAAGTTTTTAAGTCATTGGTAGTTATACGGTGAAGAAAATCAAGTGTGTCGTTTCCTTGCATTTCGAGAAGAGCTGAAGGGAGTAACCTGCAGCCAACTCCTTGAGTAAGTATTCTATATTCTTCTTTTTCAGAGGAATACTTATAAAAGTGAGCTTCACCGTTTCTTTGTTCAGGAAGAAATCCTAAAGTTTCAAAATATGTTCGCACCAATGAAGTTTCAGGATGTTCAAAATTAGCCAAAAAAATCTCCGTTAATTCTATTTAATAATATCTAAACTGTTTTGGATTTCGTGTGTTAATATAACACGTATCTTTCCAGATGAAAGTTATCGAATCCAATATAGTAATTTTATCGCCGGTATCGAGATATTTAAATTCGATATAATCCGGGTATTTATCTCCGTTTGCATCAGTCATTATTCTTTTAAAATTAATTCCTTCATATGTTAAAAGAAGATGCGGTGGTTTTAGCATTCCATCAACGAAAAAGAAATTGTAATCAAAGTGACCGATTCCCTGTCCGTAATGGAAGTCGGCTTTAATGTATTGAATATTTTTCTTTGCCCATTTTTCAAGAGTTAGATTATTGAAACCTCCATGACTAGGAATCCCTGCTTCCCAAAGTGTATCGAACGTATTTTCATTACACTTGAAAAGCGTCAAATAAAAAAACGCCGTTCCTAGGTCCGTACTATCCAAATCAATAAAACTTGCATCATACCCAACAATGTTTTTCATTTCAATCAATCGATGATCGTTTGACCATGATTTGGCTATGAGCCCAAAGACATATTGACCATCATTCGTTTTTTGATAAATAACCGCCGACTTAGGAATATTGTAGGTAAACGTTCTATCAAAATCAACTAAGTACGTCCCTTCGGGATAATTATTCAAGACATATTCCATAAGAGCAATAGTATCACAAGGGAATCGGACTGTCGTTAATTTTTTCCGTTCCTGGATATTATATTCCTGAATGCTCATGTCCCTAGGAATATCTTTAGATACATCATAATTGTCAGCTTCCCCTCCACCTTGTCCCTTATCAACTTTATCCTCTCCACATCCGGAAACAATAAATGCGAACAAACTAAATAAAAGAAAAACAGCTGAACCTATTTTATTCATAAGGAACTCCGTCCCGCTTCTGCGGGATATATTATTTTGAAAATTCTTCAAAAAAATATGCTGAACTCTGAATACCTAATTGAAAATGCGTTAAACTAAAATGTTCGTTGGGCGAATGAAGATTTTCCGAATTCAAACCAAAGCCCATTAAGACTGAAGGGGCTTTTAATAAACGCTGAAAGTCTGCAACGACAGGAATGCTTCCGCCTTCACGCATAAAAATAGTCTTTTTCCCGAAGGCTTTTTCCATTGAAATTGCAGCAGTCTTAATTGCTTTTCCTGTTAATGGAGAAAGAGAAGGATAGGCTCCATGTAGATCAGAAATTTTAACGTTAACTGATTTTGGCGTAATTGATTTAATATATTTTGTAAATAATTTCGCAATTTTTTTAGGATCTTGATTCGGCACTAGGCGCATACTGATCTTCGCGGAAGCCTGGGAAGCGATTACAGTTTTTGCTCCCTTCCCTGTAAATCCGCCGATAATTCCGTTACAATCCAGTGTTGGGCGAACCCAAAGTCTTTCGAGTGTTGAAAATTTTGCCTCCCCGGCTAATTCCTTTACACCAAGTTCTTTTGCAAAACTTTTATCGGAAAAATTAAGTCGCTCAAAATTCTTTTTTTCTTCTTTTGTTAACGGTAAAACATCATCATAAAAATGAGGGATTGTAATTTTTCCATTTTTATCATGAAGTTTCGCAATCATTTCGGCAAGAACATTAATTGGATTAGCAACTGCCCCACCAAACGAGCCTGAATGTAAATCTTTGTCCGGTCCCGTCACTTCAATTTCCATATAAGATAACCCGCGTAAACCATAGGTTATCGTTGGGACCCCAGCTTCGTAAAGTGAAGTGTCGGAAATTAACACAGCGTCGCATTTTAGTAAATCTTTATGCTGTTCAATAAATCCGCCAAGATGTTCGCTTCCGATCTCTTCTTCCCCTTCAATAATAAATTTTACATTTAACGGAAGACTTCCATTAACTTTAAAAAAAGCTTCAACACTTTTTATATGAATGTACATCTGCCCTTTATCATCAGTGGCGCCCCGTGCGAAAATTTTATCGCCTTTAATTACCGGGTCAAAGGGAGGATTATCCCATAACTCAACCGGATCAACCGGCTGAACATCATAATGCCCATAAATTAAAACTGTTGGTTTCCCGGGCGCACCAAGCCATTCTCCATAAACAATCGGATGCCCTTCCGTCGGAAAGATTTCGATCCGGTTCAACCCGGCTTTTTTTAATTTTTCAGCTACAAAGGTGGCACAATGCTTCATATCTTCATTGTTTTCTTGTAACGTACTGATACTAGGAATGCGTAAAAATGTTTGCAATTCCTCAACATAAAGGTTGTGGTTATCTTTAATGAACTGAATAATTGGTTTCAATTGAAACGCCTTTCGTGTTAATTGATTACTTTAAATTTATAAATAATCGGGATGAACTGATTAAAATTTGCTACCGTAGCCGAATCTAAATTTTGCAATGTGGATTTTGCCGGAATAAAAACTTTTTTCCATGGGTCATCAACTAAATAGAGGTTCGCGTTATTATCCATGGTTATAGATTCCAATGCGGCTGCATAGCTATAAGCTTTGTATCCTGGAATAATCCCTTTCGCATCATAATATTTTACTTCTTTAATATCAAGTTGATCGTTCAATCTCATTCTGAAAATTTTTGCGTTGTTTCTATCTATACCCCAAAGTGTATTGTTCCCTTCACAATAGAGTCCGCAAATAGTCTGGATTTTATAATGCCGTGTACTTAGTTGTTTAATTATTCTCTTACTATTTTTATCAACGATAAAAATCACTGTACTGTCTGAGAAACCCGACCTGCTCTCGAATCCCTCTAACCCTAAGAACAAATATTTTTCCGAGATCGCTAATCCTTCGTACCCGATATTATTATCAACATATTTTAGAAAAAGTTTTTGAGGATAAATTTGCACTTTTTCAAGACTCACAATAGTATCGGCAAAAAGATTATCTCCTGCAAGTTTTAGTTGATAGATTCCAACATATTTTTTTACTTCAGGCAAATTTCCTTCAATTGAAACAAAGAGATCGCCGGTAAATTTATCGTAGACAATTTCTTCAAAATCTTTTTTCGGAAATTTTGCCAGATCATTTTGAACCGACTCGGAAAAAATAAGTTTTTTAAAATCAAAAATTGTATCCCGTGCAATACTAAAACGCCAGAGATCACCAATATCATCTGCCAGAAGAAAATTCTTTTTGCCGTCAGCTTCTTTTAAGAAAGTAATTCCACTCGTTTGGTCCGAATGCGCGTCAACTGTTTTTAGCCACCGAGGATAGTGTTTATCCGGTTTTAGCGGAAGATCGTCCCCGAAGAAAAGCAGTACGTGCAAACTTCCGAAGATTAAAATAAGTACGGCAAAAATATTTAGAATTTTCATAACTGTGGTTCAAATCTAATCATTTCAGAAGAGATTCCAAAGATTCCAACGAAGCCAAAAGGGTACGTTTGTCAAGCTATGAAATGCTTCATATATTTGTTTTATGATTTTATTCAGATACATATTACGAAACCACGCAGCACCGTTTCTTTTTTCCATCACTACCCTCATGTTCATTTTCCTTTTTCAGTTTTTAATGAAGTTTGCTGATAGACTCGTTGGAAAAGGATTGGATACATGGATTGTGATTCAATTAATTCTGTACAACCTGGCGTGGATGGTAGTATTGGTCGTTCCAATGGCAGTACTGGTAGCAACGTTGATGGCCTTCGGTGCAATGGCGCAGAATAATGAAATAACGATTATGAAATCGTCTGGAGTGAGTCTGTATAAAATGATTGCCGGACCCTTGGCTGCAAGTGCGGTTGTTGGTGTTCTCTTAATATTTTTTAATAATGATGTCCTTCCGGATGCAAATCATCAAGCAAAAATATTGATGATGGACATTCAGCAAAAGAAGCCAACCCTCTCAATTGAACCGGGTGTTTTCTCTCAAGAGGTAGATGGGTACGCAATTCTCGCCCGTACAATGGATCAAAAGAAAAACAAAATGTTCGGGGTTACCATTTATGATTACACCAATCCATACAAAATAAATATTGTTACCGCAAAAGAAGGACTCCTTTACTTCTCGAAAGATCAAACGAAGTTGTTGATGGATTTGAAAAACGGCGAGATCCACGAAAGCGGAGTTTCAGATACAAAATTTTACCGGAAACTTCTTTTTACTCATCACCGTATTGCGATGGATGCACAGCAATTTTCATTTCAACAGTCCGGACCCGGAGTTCAGCGCAGTGACCGTGAACTAAGCGCCACTGATATGCTGGCCATTGTTGATAGTTTAAAAAATATTCGGCTTCGTTATTTTGGGGGCTTCCAAAAAGCTACAAGTAAGTTTTTCCTTGGCGATAGTCTTGCAAAACCACTTCAAAGAAGTATTACTCAACCGTATGCCCAGACTACCAATTACAGCAATATAATTGAACGTGCAAAAAACATTAAGAATGAAGTACTCTCATCGTTCCTCCAGGTTGATTTTGTTGATAAGGAGATCGACAAGTTTATGGTTGAGATCCATAAAAAATATTCAATTCCTGCTGCGTGTATAATTTTTATTTTGCTTGGAGCTCCGCTTGGAGTTATAACCCGTAAAGGAGGATTTGGAATGGCGGCAAGTGTCAGCCTCTTCTTCTTTTTGATTTATTGGGCTTCACTTATCGGGGGAGAAAAACTTGCAGACCGCGGATTGATGACTCCTTTCTGGGGAATGTGGAGCGCAAATATCCTCATGGGAGTTGTAGGAATATTGCTCACAAAGAAAGTTGCAAATGAAACTGTTACGCTTGATTTTTCATTCTTCAAAAAATTCATTCCAAAAGTCTGGCAAGCGCCTGAAGAAATAACACCATGAAACTAATTGACAAATACGTTGTTAAACAATTTGTACAGACTATCTTTTTTGCCTTGCTGGCATTCATTGCCATTTTTGTAATTGTTGATTTGATGGAAAACCTTGATGATTTTCTTGATCAGAATGTTATAACACCGGTTATTCTTCAGTACTATCTTTATTTTATTCCTGAGATCGTAAAATTGATAACGCCGGTTGCGGTGTTATTTGCAGGGCTTTTCACGGTTGGGAAAATGTCCAACGTTAACGAATTAACCGCGATCAAAGCTAGCGGGGTGAACCTCTATAGGTTTATGTTTCCGTTGGTGATCGTTTCATTTCTGGTCAGCCTGTTTTCTATTTATTTCGGCGGATACGTTGTCCCGAAAGCAAACAAGGCGAAACTGGCAATCGAGATTAATTATCTAAAGAAGGGATATTCTTTTTCCGGCAGCAATATTTTTTTTCAAGACACAAAAAATAAAATCGTAAGTATTTCTTATTACGATGAAACCAATCTTATTGCTCACCGGGTGAGCGTTCAGGAGTTTGAGAAAAATGATATTACGAAAATGAAAAACCGGATGGATGCCCAGCAGTTAGTTTTCGACAGTACAAAAAACATGTGGATTGCAAAAGTAGGCACTTATAGAGTGTTTGGTGATCTATCCGATAGTCTTGAAAATTTTTCGCTAAAAGAAATGCCTAGGTTGCAATTCAAACCAAATGAACTTGCCTTTAAGCAGCAAAAACCGGCGGAAATGAATCTTAGTGAATTAAGAACTCTAATCGCCGATAAGAAAAAAGCCGGTAATGATCCTACTTCAGTAATGATTGAATATTATACGCGTTACTCGTACGCGATGGCAAGTTTAGTTGTAGTGTTATTCGGGATACCTCTTTCGGCAAACAAAAGAAAAGGCGGCTTGGCGCTTCACTTTGGAATTAATATTCTCATCACTTTTATTTATTTAGGATTGATGAAAATTATTGAGGCATTTGGTAAAAACGGCGCGCTTGACCCGGTACTTACCGCGTGGCTTGTAAATATTTTCTTCTTTATCGGTGCGCTCATTAATCTTTCAAGAGTAAAACAATAGGCGGGGCGGAAGAAAATATTAGTTGAAATCGGCATGTTACTGTACTTACAAAATTTTGGCGACCCTTTGTAAATTGACTTTTCATAATGTATTTTATAGAGAACAAATAATTGTTAATAAATAATCCGCAAGCTACAACGGATGATGTTTGATATTTTGTCATGAAAAAACAGATACTACCGTCTCAATTTTTTTTTCTTCTTTTAGAGGATAAGGCAAACATGTGAAAAAAGAAGAACTCATCAAATATTGGATTGATGCCTCTGAATTAGACTTCCGGGCGATGGACAATCTTTATGCTTCTAAAGATTATGTTTGGTCTTTATTTTTAGGGCATTTAGTAATTGAGAAATTACTCAAAGCATTTGCAGCCAAAAATAACCTGGCTGCCATTCCTAAAATTCACGACTTAAATAAACTTGCTAAGACAGCCGGACTTAATTTAACCGAACCACTAAAAGATTCTTTCGATATTATAACTTCATTTAACATTGAAGCCCGTTATCCTGACTACAAACATTTATTTTATAAAAAGTGCAACAATAAATTTACTTCAAGCAACATTAAACGAATTAAAGATATACGAATATGGCTCTTAGAACTACTAAAGAAATAAGTGAAATTGTACGAAGATACCGCGCCATTCTTTTGGAAGCCGGGTTTCCATTGGAAAGGATTATTCTTTTCGGTTCATTCGCCAGCAACAAACAAAAAGTCTATAGCGATATAGATGTAGCCGTCGTATTAAAAAACTATTCAAGCGATAGATTTATTGCCAGGTTAGAATTAATGAAATATTCCCGTGAATTTGAAGAGGTGATCGAACCGCATCCTTTTTTAACAAATGAATTTGACAAATCCAATCCTTTTGTTTGCGATATATTAGAAAATGGAATTGAAGTTTCTGCTTAAGCCGGTAAAAACGGCGCGCTTGATCTTATCCTTACCGCGTGGCTTGTAAATATTTTCTTCTTTATCGGATCGCTCATCAATCTTTCAAGAGTAAAACAATAACGTTTTCACTTTTGCTTATTTGCTACTCTTTCCAAGCGTTTCAATAAACAAACTATAATCGTATCCGGACGCCTCCGACATTGTTCTTACTTCCTCAATATATTTCAACATATCATCTACCTGTTTAACGTAAAAAGTTTTATTTAGTTGATCCGCAATTTCTTTTTCCGTATTAATTGATTTCTGCGTCTTGTCGTAGAGATATTTTTCAGTGCAAGTAACTAAGGAAAAAGTAAAGCTCCAGTGTAACAATATTTCCAAATTCTCTTTACTGTAATATATTTTTCCCTGGTACTCATTTACATTCAAGAAATTTCTTAATAACCCTTTTCGTAAAAGTTTTATAAGTTTTTCAAAATCACCTTTTTTAACAAATGTTTTCCCTTTCGGAATTTTAGCGTTTTGCTTCGGTTTTGGCTTCGGAACCGGGAGAAATTCAACCGGAAAAATATTATCTTCTGCTGGAAGAATCTTTGCCAAACCGAATTCTTGTTTAATGGTTTCAAATGTATCGCTAAGATGAAGGAGCCCCTGCCACAACGGTTTATCAAGCATTAACTCGTTGTAGAGATGGAGTAATTCTTCATTCCCGCTGCCGGATTTTGCGGCTTCGAGAAGAGCTAAAATAATTGTATAAAGGATAAAGAAATCTTTATAGGCTGAATTTCCATTGTAAAAGACTAAGGCGTGCCTGAGACTTTCACGTACTTCTTTTTTCTTTCGCGAAGCAATAAAAAGATCAAGCGATGAGAGGATAAGGAATCTCTGTTCAATAGTATCCAGTATGCTTTTTTCAATAAGCGGAATAAACAAAAATGTTTTAACTTCGTTTACTAAATTTAGAATTTTTGTCAATCCATAGCTTGTTATTTTTTCTACTGTTCTCGCTTCGGTTTTAACTGCGGCATGTTCGTTAAAACCACAAACGGCACGGAATTCTTTAAGTAACTCCCTGTTGCATAGATTAATTACCGCTTCGTGCAATGGGAATAGTTTAAGTTCTTTCAACGATTGGGTTATTGATTGAACACCCTTTCCGTTTAATAATTTATGCAATTCGTAATAGTTGCCTACTTCATCTTTCAGTTCGATAAATCCTAAAAAGACATGATACTGGTAGCCATTTAAAAGAACGCTGATCCCCTCATCAACCAGTTCCTTTCCGTTACGGAGAAATTCTAACTTTGATTTGTGATCTTTTAGTAAATAGAAGATATCCCCTTGAGTTTTAAGATTCAACGCTTCAGATACTTTTTTGCGTTGTAAATCGTTACTCGTCTCTGATGAAACTTTACCCGTTGAGAAATTGATTTTCCCTTTTGCCTGCTCGTAAGAATTGTTATATAAAACAAGCGTCCGCTCATTGCCAACCATATTTGAAAATGCAAAAACATTTTCATTCACATTGCCGGATTCATCAACGAAATCATAAAATTCAAAATTTATAACCTGACTAAATAAATATCTTTTCTCCAGCAACGGAAAAAGTTCTTCTTCGTGCCTGCGCACTAAATTATCATCAATAAACTCGTTGTAATAAGCGCGGTAATATTCCATTCCATACTTTTCTGTAAATCCTTCAACTTGTCCATGCGCAAACATCGGCAACCCCGGCAGCGTTATCATCATTACGGCAACACCGAAATATTTGTCCCCTTTTCCAAATTGATTAACCGCAGTTTCCTCATCCGGGTTACTCATAAAATTTACATACCGCTTTAATATCTCCGGATTAAACTCAAGAGTGTTGGTAATTAAATCACGGTACTTCCCATTTTCTTCCTTCATAAACATGTGCATAAAGGCGCTGTTATATACGCGATGCATGCCAAGTGAACGGACAAAATATCCTTCCATTAACCAGAAAGCTTCCGCAAGTAATAGTGTATCCGGCATTTCGTCATTAATTCTGTCAACAACTTCGCGCCAAAATTCCTCCGGAAAGATTTTGTTGAATGCTTCGTTCGACAATGCATAATCCGAACGGGAAGGAATTGCTCCGCCGTGTCCCGGCTGGGGATACCACAATCGTGAAAAATGTTTTTTCGCCAATGTCATCGCTGCATCAAACCGGATGATCGGTGTCTTTCGAGCAACATGCATAATTGTTTGGATTAATGATTCGCGTACTTCCGGCAGTAATAGATTAAGCTGCGCCGTATCATTCCACGGCATATTTGTTCCATCGTTCCCGTGATAAATGTAGCGAGTTTGCCCCGACCAATTATCGATCAACTGAAAAACGACTGCTGCATCTTGCTTTGAATAATACTTATCTTCAATTCTAATTTGATAACGCAGGTCATCTGATAAATCGGGACCCGTAAAAGTATAACTTGGAAAAGGAGAAACCGGGGCTTGAATAAAATAATCAGGGCGTTCTAAAACCCATTGAGAAAATATCCCGGTATGATTCGGAACCATGTCGCTTGAAAGCCTGATATGTCTTTGAGTACAACGGTATTTTAAATTTTCAAAAGCTGATTCACCGCCGAGTTGATCGGCAATTACATAATCATAAAGCGAATAGGCAGATGGCGCCGCTTCGGGATTCCCGCAAAATTGTTTTATTTTTTTTGAAGCCGCACTTCTTTCCCAAAGACCGATGAGCCATAACGCATTGATATTCCAACTTGCAATGCGGTCAAGTTCCTCATCGGGAATTTGGTCCAGCCGGTAGATATCCTGCTGATATTTTTTTGAAAGCTGATCCAGCCAAACAAAAATATTTTTTGCGAGCATTACTACGCGGGGCATCCAATCAATATCTTGCGTGAACTGTTCGGGTTCAAAATGATAGCTTAAACCGGTATCTTCGAGTGAACCCTTTGATTTCTCATACTCTTTACGAACGCGTTCCAATTCGTCATCGGTTAGTGTAAGTTGATATTCCGGCACCGGAGGTGTTCCAACTCCGCCGTGTTGAACAAAAAGTTTAACGTCTTCGCGGATCAAGTCCTCTCCGCTTAATATTTTTTCGAGAAGTTTTTCATCAAGAAGTACTTTCCACTTCTCCCGAATGTAATCAAGCTGCGCTTCAAGATTAGTCAAATTAGAGAAGATCGGTTTTTTCAAAGCGGAAAGCAGCGAGAGGTTTTCTATGCTTAAAGGCTTTTCCTGCTCGAAGAATTGTTCTGTTATGGTAAGAAAATTTTTATATGGCGATTCATCGGAAAGTTGTTTATCATCAAATAACTCTTTCAGATTTCTAAATGCGGGATTGAGATTTTCAAGATGAAGAAGAATAATTTCTTCAAGAAGAATTTCTTTGTTCGGTTTTCCACCGGTAGTTCCATTTAAATATTGGTCTACGGTTGTTATTCCTTTATGAACTGAAATCGGCGGAAATTGTTCAATAAATTTTCTTAAGACGAGATCAACTTCATTCAACCCCAAAGTGTTTCTCAAATAGAAAATGCTTCGTTCAAATACTCCGGGATTTTCTTTTTCTTCATAATGTCTTATTACGAAATGAAAAATTTCGTGCAACAAACCGGCAGCATTTAGCTGTCCGGGAGTAACGTACGCATCAAATATTTTTTCCTCTTCCCGTTTGCTGTTGATCTTTTGTGAAAGAAGACGGGCTTGATAAAAATTTGCGATCAGAACATTTCCCTGCACGGAAAAAAGCGATTCATCAAATTGATATTTAACGCGTACCTGTTTTGCAACATGAAGAGTGTATTTCACTTTTGAAGCGATACTTTGTTTCAAGTGAACTCGCAATTGTTCCATTTCCAATCCTAAGAAAAAATGATCTGATGGTAAATATTCAAGATTTCTTTAGCTGAAATATAGCAAAATTTTAAGAGTAGTATGCGAAGGATGGGTGGAAGTAATCTACCGAAGTAAAATCATTTTTCTTGTTTGAACAAAATTCCCTGCACGCAATTGGTAAAAATAGACTCCACTGCTTAATTCCGATTTCTGACTTTTGAGTGCAACCCGGTACGTTCCTGCTTGCTGCATTTTATCAACTAACGATATCATTTCATTCCCAAGCATATCATATATCTTCAAACTGACTTTACTGAATTCTGATAGCCGATAACTAATTACTGTTTCCGGGTTAAAGGGATTTGGGTAGTTTTGAAAAAGTTCAAAGGCAGAGGGTCGCTCTTGTGCCGCTTCTTCTACGTCAACAAGTTTTCCCAATTCCTTATCCATCCAAGAAAATCTTGTCGTTATCCAATTCTTGAAATACGTTATCTCATCATCATAAGTTTTCCCTATGTAATAATTAGGCCAAACATATATCCCAAGAATTGGCCAGCGTTGATAATTCCGTATCCGGGCTTCATTGGCTACCGTTTTAAGCGAATCAATAAAATTGAAAATAGTTGAAATACTGAATTCATTCTTCCGCAACACAACCCATCGCTCTGCAAATTGCCGTTGAAAATTATTATCGGCATAAAGTTTTTTCCACCAAAAAGGAACCTGAAACTGATCATCATGCAAGAACGAGACAGTGTTACTTAAATATGAAATATGCCAGCCGGAAGTAAGTGAAGCATCATAATAATCGGAATTGCCCCAAGCTAAATTATAATCCCAGACAGGTCCCATGAAAAGTTTAGGATTTTTAGAATCTTTATCTTTGTACAGAAACGCACTAAGCCTGTAGGAATCAACATTCTTACACATTTCATTCAATAAAAAGTAATCGGCAAAAGTAGGGACATCAATAATTGAAGAATAGCCGGTTAACGAATCTGCATATTGAGGGTTGTACATTACCGTTTCAAAATCCTCAATAAACTTTTGGATGTAAACTTTTTGCTGCGGAATAATATCTTCAGGTTTGGGATAATGGTATTGCCAATAAATTTTTTGTGTGGCATTTAGATATGGCGGGAAAATGGATTTCCATCCGTCATTTCCCGAGCCATCTTCTTTGTCAATTTTCAAGATGTACCCGCCGGTAAGATTATCACCGGTGGAATCGGAAGCGGATATTTTTGAAATGTTTACACGGTTTTTATCACGTTTGATTTTCTCGAATAAAATATAGACACCCATATATTCGCCATTTAACACAAGCTCACAAAATTTAAATCGCGAAGCATAATGCCCGATCTTAGCAGAAAGCCAATACGTCAACACTTCCCGGAAGAAAGTTTTGTCAGTGTAGGGAGCCGATAAAATCCAATCTGCTTCAGATGGCAAGCCAAGCAGCGAAACTGATGTATCGGCATCTAGACTGGTTCGTAGTTCAACCGCATATTGTTTCTTGGGAAATTGTTGAGAGCTTGAGCCGCGAATCTCAATTCCAACTTTTCCTTTATAATTATTTTGCGCATCGGTAACGTTGTTTCTTATCCCTTCGCCGTTGTAAATGATTCCCATATCAATAGTTATTTTAGGTTCGTTCTGAATCGTTTGTCCGTGAGTTTCAAGAATAACTATCGGCAGGTTGGAAGAAGTGAAGACAACTTCGTTTTTATCCGAACCATGAATTTTGTTTTGGCAATTAAGCACCATCAAAAATGCAAGTGACATGAAAAAGATAAGAAGAAAAGATTTCATATTTATAAACGAAAGAAATTGTTAATCGAAAACTACCTGTTCCTCCGGATTTTCCCAAAGATGAAAAAGCATAGAAATTTGTTCCGCTGTTATTCTGGTTTCCGAAAGTGGTGGAAGTTTTTCTCTTGAGAAAAAATTCACATCGGAAGTTTCCGTTCCCGATGCAATAGTATCTTTCAACAATTCACAATGAATAAATATTTTGTAGATGTGAAAAGGAGATATCGGATAATCATGTTTAAGTTTATCAACAATAGCCAGTAATCGTACCGGTTTTACATCGGCTCCGGCTTCTTCCTTTGCTTCTTTACTTGCAATCTCGGAGGGAGAAAAACCGATATCCGCCCATCCGCCGGGGATTGACCATCTGCCGTCAATCTTTTCTTTTACCATCAATATTTTATTCTCTTTAAACACTACCGCACGAACATCTACTTTTGGCGTTTGATATCCAACTTCTCCAACAAAAAGATTTTGAATCTTTTCTAACGGTGTACCGGAAATTTCCGCCAATAATAATAGACTGAGGTTTTTCAAATCTTCGTATCGTTCTCTATCAAAATCATTTTCACAATATTCTAAGCCGGCAAAGGCAATGGACTGGATCTTTTTGACAAGTTCAATTGAATTTTTCATTTCAGAAACAACATTTTTTTTGTTTGCATAAATGTACCGGCGTGCAGTTGATAGAAATAAATCCCGGAAGCATAGGATGAAAGTTGAACCTTAAAGGTAACATCATGCGCACCGGGTTCTTGATATTCATCTACAGGCGTTGCAATTTCATTTCCTAACACATCAAAAACTTTTAAACTGACTTTACTGAAATCTGACAACTGATACCTGATAACTGTAGATGGATTAAACGGGTTTGGATAATTTTGCGAAAGTTCATATTTCGGTACCGCAATATCATGGCTGCTTAATCCTGAAACGATAAATCTTTTTTCGATCGCATTCCATAATTCCGTTCGGCTTCCATCATAACCCAAAGCCCACATTCCGATCCCTTTTAAATTATTTGTTTTCGCTAAATCGTACTTAAGTCCAAGGCTCGAATCATTATCAAACCAGACTTGATACCATGTCGTATCGTTCAATTTCCATCGGTACCAGGGAGCCTTTTCAGTATTCTCCCAGAGCAATCCGTAACTTTGTGATTGTCCAACATCATTGGAAAATCTTGTAGAATTAGAGTAACTAACAACTGCAGTATGCGGTTCTTGCGTTTTAGTTCTCCACTTATTTCCGTAATACGGAACACCGAGAATTAATTTTTTTGGATTACTTTTTATAACATCAGCATACTGCTTGGTTACCGTATTTGTAATATTATAAGTCCCGCCTAACAACGGGGCGTTTGAATCGGTGTAGTCGCTCCAACTGCCTGCAAAAGCATAACCCATAATAAAGATATAATCACAGGCATTAGCCAGTCCCGCAAGTTTCCAGCCGCTCCAATTTACAGCAGGACCCGCAAATGAAACTTCACAATTTGGTATTGCAGCATGAAGAGAATCTGTCAGTCCTTTCATAAAATTATTTAAAAGGTCGCCACGGTCAGCAGAATAATATTCTTCAAAATCAATATTCACACCGTCAAGTTTATATTTTATGACCTTGTTCTTCAAGTTGGTAAATAAATTTTGCTTTGCAGAAGCCGAGTTTAACAATTGCCGCATTTGCGATGCTTCAAAATTTGTTGTACAAAGAATTACTTTTACTCCATTCTGGTGAGCTTTATCTATCACATCCGTCCAGGGCCAGTATGGTGGATTATCAAGATTACCGAGACTGTCGGCGGCAAAATCAAACAAGGCAATGTGTGTAAGCAGATCATAGCGCAAATAATTTTTTGCGGTTGGGTATTCCCATGAGGGGAGATAACCGAAGACCGAAGCTGTTAAACTTGATTTTTTAAATTGAAGAGGAATGATTTCCGATGCGTTTTCATCTGAATTTGATTTCAATAAACCAACGTTCCCGTATGTTTGCTTATCTGTATAATGAGCCGAATGCGACTGAGAAAAACCTTTTGAACAAGAAAAGATAAAAACAAAGATGAGGAGATATAATTTCATTGTACTGTTTTAAACCCCGAAAAGTTTTTTAAATTCTTCAGTTTGATTATTGAGTTTATTAATTATTCCGCTTTCGTTTTCCGGAGTTTTTGATTGCAAAAACTGTTTTGCGAACACTTCACTTTTTTTTACTTCACAGGAACAGGTGCGTGCAAAACTTCCTAATGCAAAATCAGAAGTGATGACTACTAAATTTTTCATATTCTTTGCATGCGAAATATCTTCGCGGATAATATCATCTGCGGTCTGGTTTTGTGAGTATTTTATTCTAACATAATCGGAAGCGATAGCGGTTGATTGAAAGCCGTCGTAATAGACAACGCATTTATTTTTCTGAAGCTTAAAATATCTCTCCAGCACAAAAATCAATTGCTCGCGCGAAGCTTGTTTATCTTTTTGTTGAAGAGCAAAAAGTTTTTTGATTTTTCCGATGAGATTATTGCCATCAATTAAAAACGTTTTCATATTAACACTATCGTCATCTTCCGCTAAAGAAATTTTCGGTCTTGGTAACTTTTAGATCTTGAAGCTGCGGAGCCTTTACTCTAACTTCTAAACGGTACCCGGTGTAGGTGCCGATTGGGTTCCACGTAAAATTCAGTAGCCAGCAATGCAAATCCCGGCTGATCATTATTTGCGGTGCGGAAAATTGTTTGCCGGTAATATCGTAACTGCCGCTTACGCTTATCTTCCAGAATTTTGTTAAACTGATATTTGCCGAACCGCTTACCGTTGAATAGCGGGAAGGTTTGTAGGGATTATAACGTGATTCACTATAATTATAGTTAAGCGAAACACTCCACGGTATTGAGAAATCCGGTTCTTGCGAATCATAGATCCCTTTATACATTTTATTATCTTTCTGAAAAGCTGCTTCCTGTTGACGTAGCGAATCTTGCGTTTTATCCTCTTCGCTCGATTTTAATTTATCACCTGAAAAAGTAGTCGAAAGAGAAAAGTTAAAACTCCTTAACCTTAAAAATCCTTTTCCTTCTTCAATTAAAAATTTATTGATTGCATCTCCGTTTGCATTATAGTCGTAAAGGGAATACGTAGATGAACCGGAAAGACTTAACAAATCGCCAACTTGCGTGCGGTAAGAAACATTTAAGTCTGAAAATTTGAGACTATCGGCTACAAAATTGTATCCCATGCCGGCATTCAAATTCAACAACTGAATTTTGTTTTCCTTTGACGTCGTATCCGTTCTGTCGACCATTGTTTTCATTTCAAAGATATTTCCGAGAGAAAAATTCAAACTCTGCGATTCACCGGAAGAAGCGCCGCCATATATTTCTCGTTCATATTTACTGTATCGTACCTCTTCCCCTTTTGAGTTGGTATAAGAATCATAGTATCCCCATTTTTTCTTAGAAAAATCGGGTTGATAGTTGTAAGAAATCGACGGAAGAATTGTGTGTCTTATTGCAGCAACTCCGAATTTTTCCGGCTGATAAATGCCGTATATTTTTGTTGATGCTGAAACGCCAAGACTAAACGTTCTTACAAATTGAAGTCCTTTTACATCTGTAATAATTGCCGAATCCACCCCTGTGTAAGGCGAGACCATATTTTCTTTTTTTATTCTTTTATTGTACCAAAGTTCGTGATAGCTGACATTTGGGGAGATATTAATATATCCAAACTTTGGTGCTGCGCCAATGTTTAAGCTATGTTGAACTCCACCGCGAATGCCGAGTTGCCCATCTTTTTTAATTCTTCTATTCTGAAATTGGTTGTTGTAATTCAGTCCAATGAGTTCGTACCATTTTTGTTCGCCGACAACCTTTTTTCTTTTAAAGGGATACATCTGCGATTTTGAAAAAGAAAACGTCGGGAGATATTCTGTTATGTCTCCGCTTTTTAAATCTTGATTTCTACTGTAACTAAGTGAAATACTGTTCCCGGATTCTTCCCAGCTTTTATAATAATTTGCGTTCGACACGATTTCCTGTCGCAAGAGTTGACTATAATCGGCGCTGTTTTGCTGAAAATAATTTCCCGACATAAATTCCAAATTAACATCAAGCCGTGATGAAGGGGTGATTGTCTGGTTGTGTACCCATCGAAGCCGCCAATTCTTCTGTTCGTTATAATCGGGATCGGTTCTTTCACCTTGATGCAGATTTGAAAATGATGTTTCTAAATTGCCGGTGAAATCATACCGTTTAGTGTAGCGAAAACGGGAATTTAAATTGTACCCTCCCTTGGTATAATAATCTGAAGTTAAAACCAGGTCCATATAATCATTTATCGCCCAAAAATAACCGAAGCGTGAAAAATATCTTCCGTAACCTGCACGCTCACCAATCGCCGGGGCAAGCAGCCCGGAGCGTCGCCCCGACTCCAAAGGGAAAACAACAAATGGAATTGGAATTGGAAACGGAACATCGCCAAACGCCAACCAGATCCACTTGCCGATAAGCTCCTGCTTCTGGATCATCTTCATTTCGCTCCCGAAAAAATAGTAATGGGGATGTTCCAGTGTACAAGTAGAGTAAACGCCATTCTCTATGAAAAAAGTTTTTTTATCAACTTTTTTAATTTTTGCACCGGAATAAGAAGCCTGTTCAATTTCAGATGCTGCGTAAGTGATATATCCCTTCGTCGTTTTAAAATTATACCGCATGCGCATCCCCTTGTACTCTTCTCCTTTATCTACAAGCATGGGCGCTTCAATTTCTTTTCCGGTTGAATCTTTCCCTAACCCAAACGATTCAACATTGGAGGTTTCAAAATCAACAATAATTTTCCCGCTTTTCAAATCTGTATCTTTATAGCGCATATCACCACTGCCGTAGATATGCATCTTCTTTTGGTCAAGAAAAAAGATGATAGAATCTTTCGCGGAAGAGTAGATAATGGAATCGATGTCGGTACTTTTTTTTGTGGAATCGTGTAACACCAAAGAATCCTGAATGACGGTTGACGAATCGGGAAGAAATAATTTTAACGAATCAGTTTGCCCAAAGCTGGTACTTGCAAAAATGAAAATATATAACAGAAAATATTTCATCGGATGAATACTTTTTGACAAATCATTTTTTTTGTACTTTCAATCTAAAAGTTATATTGAATAAAAAACAAGTGATGATGCCCCTTTAATGCCGGCTTCATTTTTTAATTTTGCCGGAAGCACTTTGCACCGCGGGACTAGCGATTTAAGAACTCTCTGCTTCAAAGAAATTTCAATAGTATCCAAAAGTAATTTACCGAATCCTGCAACGCCGCCACCAATAATATACGTGCTCACATCAAGCAAATTGGAAACTGATGCAAGCGCGAAGCCGACATTTTTCCCAAGATTTTTTATTACTTCATTGGCAAAGGGGTCGCCCATCTCTGCTGCGGTACAAATCACCTTGGGAGTTAATAGATTAAAGTCGTCACTAATTAATTCCACGATTTTGGAATCTTGATGCGTAGTTAAACCTTCCTTTACGTTGTTAATTAAATATCCGTTACCTGCGTATGTTTCAATGCAGCCATAGGAACCACATCCGCATTTTGGACCATTAATATCAATAGTCATATGCCCAATTTCACCGGCAGCACCAAAATCTCCGCGGAATAATTTTTTGTTTAGAATGATTCCCCCGCCAACACCGGTGCCAAGCGTTATCATAACAAAAGATTTATGACTTTTCCCGGCGCCAAAAATCAATTCACCGATTGCCGCTGCATTCGCATCATTTTCCACAAACGTTGGAAGTTTATATGCTTTTTGAATGAGATGCCCGAGCTGTACTTTCCCCCAGCCCGGAAGATTGGGCGGGTTTTCAACTGTTCCTTTTTTCTTTGAAACAATTCCCGGTGAACCGATTCCGATTCCTTCAATTTTAATTTTATCCGGATCAAGCAATTCTTTCAATCCTTTTTTCATCTGCTTAATTACAGTGCCGGGACCACCATCCGCTTTTGTGTCAACAAAAGATTTTCTGATAATTTTTCCTTTTTCCGTAACAATACCAAACTTGATATACGTACCGCCCAGGTCAATACCAATTGCATATTTTTCAGATTTAGACATCTCATTCTCTACTGGTTTTTTTTCGTTTTAATTACTTATCTCTGAATTCTTTGTCAATTATTTTTAATTCACCGGGATACGAAATATTTCCAAGAACTGTGCTAACCGTTGGTTTAGTATAAATCGATAACCGGGAATTTCCGTTTCCGGTTCCGGCAATATTAAGAGCGAGATTAACTATCGATTCAAAGCCGTGATCTTTAATGTTCTTTATTAAATCAAAATTTATCAAGAGAGGAATTGCAGTTGCTTCGCCGGTTCCCGGGATAGTCACGGGCGAAGAAATATTTCCGGTCAAAATTTCTTTGTCATCAACAAAAAGCCGGTACGGAAGAGAAACGATTGAAGCGTTCGTTGCTGCGTATCCGCCGGTTCCGTCATTTGGATTTTTAACATCAATATTCAAAATGAATGATATTGGAAGAGCGCCTCTTGAAATCGCCGAGGTTAATTTTATTGCATCCATCGGAGAAAAATCTTTCAACTTTGTTTTCCCATTTAGAGAGATATCTGCAAGCCGCACATCGTTTACTATTCCAAGTTTAAATTTCAACCGTGAAATATTCACAATCGACTTGTAAATACTGCATGAAGTAAACACAAAGGTCAACAACATAACGAGCAAAATACCTTTTCTCATAACTTTACCGCTACTCTTGTGTTAATTTTATTAAAGATTCTTCAATTTTTTTTATGATCAAATCGGCAACTTTTAAAGCACGCCAACCGTCTTCACCGGAGACCACCGGTTTTTCTTTTTTAATTACCGATTGAAGAAATAAATCCAATTCATATTTCAGCGCGTTCACTTCAACTTGTTCCGGCTGTTCGTAAATAACAAATTTCTTTTTATCGCCTACGCCAATCTCTCCAAAGTTGATATGCGCTTCTTCAACTTTTTGATCCGAAGGAACAAGGCGATAGACTTCCGAAACGCCCGTAATAAAATCAAGAGAAAGATATCCTTCTCTTTGGAAGATTCTCATCTTGCGCATTTTTTTCTGCGAAATTCTGCTTGCAGTTACATTAGCCACGGCGCCGTTTTCAAATTCAATTCTTGCGTTGGCAATATCTATATTATTTGAAACAACAGCAACTCCGCTTGCCTGCACGCTTTTAACTTCACTTTTTACGAGGCTTAAAATTATATCAATATCATGGATCATTAAATCCAAAACGACCGCCACATCTGTTCCCCTCGGATTAAATTGCGCAAGTCTATCACTTTGAACAAAAAGGGGATTTAGATTATATTTTTCCAATGCCAGTAATGCAGGATTAAATCTCTCGATATGTCCAACTTGCAAATTCATTTTGTTTTCGCGGGCAAGAAAAACTAGTTCTTCAGCTTCGTCAAGTGTAGCGGTAATCGGTTTTTCTACAAACACGTGGATTTTCTTTTCCAGACATTTTTTTGCTAATTGATAATGCGCACTGGTAACTGCTGCAATAGAAACCGCTTCAACTTTGTTTATCAGATCATCCATCTGCTCAAAAGCAATTGTATTATTTTCTTTTGCAACGGCTTGCGCGGCTGAGAAATCAGCATCGTAAACACCAACAAGGTCAGCATTTTGTAGTTGCGAGAACATTTTAGCGTGAAGCTTGCCCAAGTGTCCGGTACCAATAACTCCTACTTTAATTTTTTCCATTTTCCACCTTTGTTAAAATTGTGAATCGAGAAAGTTTTTGAATGCTTCTTTGTCGGGGCAAAGATAATAATCATTCAAGAATTGACGGGCTAAAACTTTTTCCCCGGCATTTACATAATTTATGTACACCGTTGCAACCGCTGATTTTATTTCTTCGGAAACTGAACAATCTTTTGAAGAACCGCCCCATGAACTTTCAATAAAAGAAATTACGGGTTCGTTTTCCTGCAGAAAAACATCATACACCAGATCATCAACATTAAATAATTTGCCATCTTCTAACTGCAGACAGGTAACGGCTGAAAAATACTCTTGCTCAAAAGCGGAGCAAAGAGAATCAAATTCCGGTTTTCCGGTAAGCAACAACGTTCTTGCAATTTCTTCGGAATAAAAAGGAACAGGCTCATAGACCCCGGAATAAACTGAATCAATTAAATAAAAACTATCCGTGATGCAATAGATAAACGCGTAATATTTCGGCTTCCCCTTTTCATTTATTTTGTCCCTGATTAGATACTCGGCGTTAGGACCGTTGCTTAGATCAACAAAAAATTCTACCGGTTCGGTAAAAGATTTTTCAAAAATAATTTTCCCCGCAACATCTGTAACCGTTAATTTCCCTTTTTCCAATTTTGGCTCGAAAATATTTTTTCCGCTGTTCTGTCCGAACCCAGCCACAACCAACAGCAAAAAAAGACCAAGAATACGTATCATTTAATTATTTCAATTTCTTTTCGATAATTTTTAGAAAGATTCATCATATCGATTGAAAAAGCGGCTAAAAACTGCCATCATTTATAATGAATTTTTGCTTATTTTTATATGCAAACATAAAGATTTTCTTAAACTTACTGAAATACCCATTTATGAATAAAATAGTTTCTGCTGAGTTTCTTGCAGCCGACATCAAAAGGTTTGTTATTGAAGCTCCAAAAATTGCCGCAAAGCGGAAAGCCGGACAATTTGTAATCGTCCGTATTGACGAAAAGGGGGAAAGAATCCCTCTCACCATAGCTGATTCAAACAAAGAAGAAGGAACGATCACCATCATCGTTCAAGGAATTGGAAAAACAACAAAAGAAATTAATAACCATGTAGCTGGCGACTCTTTTTTAGATGTGGTCGGTCCGCTTGGAAAACCGTCACACATAGAAAACTTCGGAACCGCAATAAGTATCGGAGGAGGAGTTGGAACCGCAATCGCCTTTCCTACCGCAGTAGCTTTGAAAGAAGCCGGGAACTATACTATTGTTATAAATGGTGCCCGTAATAAAGATTTAGTTCTTCTAGAAAAAGAAATAAATCTGGTTGCAGACGAAGCTTACATTACGACCGACGACGGCAGTTACGGGTATCATGGCTTTGTTACACAAAAATTACAGGAATTGATTGATAGCGGAAGAAAAATTGATTTCGTTCTTGCGATTGGTCCAATTCCGATGATGCGTGCGGTTGCCAACACAACAAGACCCTACGGAATAAAAACGGTTGTCAGTCTAAATCCCGTAATGGTTGACGGAACCGGAATGTGCGGCGGCTGCCGTGCAACGGTTGACAACAAAACTGTTTTCGTTTGTGTTGACGGACCTGAATTTGACGCTCATCTTGTGGATTTTGATTTACTAACGAAGCGAAACCGAACATATAATAAAAGTGAAAAAGAAGCTTTAGATAACCACCTTTGTAATTTAGATAAAGCTTTTGTTGAAGCTGTTACTACCGAACCCTTACACCAATAACGAGATTTTTTTATGCCCCCACTGTCAAAAAAAGAAAGAATGAATATTCCGCGTCAGCCGATGCCGGAACAAGCACCATTAGAACGAAACAAAAATTTTTTAGAAGTTAACTTAGGACTAACAGAAGAACTTGCCCGGATGGAAGCCAACCGCTGTTTACAATGCCCAAAACCGGTTTGCATTGACGGTTGTCCAGTAGGTGTACAAATTAGAGATTTTATTAAACTTGTCGGCGAAGGAGATTTCCTTGGTGCAGCCGCAAAAATAAAAGAAGATAACGCGCTACCGGCTGTTTGCGGAAGAGTTTGTCCACAGGAAGAACAATGCGAAGCAAAATGCGTTGTAGGTGTTAAGCACGACCCTGTTGCGATCGGAAGATTAGAAAGATTCGTCTCTGATTATGAACGTGAACATGTTGGAATCAGAACCCCGAAAGTTAAACCAAAAACCGGAAAGAAAGTTGCAGTTATCGGCAGCGGTCCGGCGGGGCTTAGCTGTGCAGGTGATTTGATTCAGCTTGGCCATGATGTAACCGTTTTTGAAGCGCTTCACGAAGTCGGTGGAGTTTTAATTTATGGAATCCCTGAATTCCGTTTACCAAAGAGTATTGTAAAAGCCGAAGTTGATGCATTAAAAACTCTCGGGGTTGAATTTCAAACAAATGCAGTGATCGGGTTTACCGATACCATCGACGAACTTTTTGAAAACGGGTACAGTGCAGTTTTTATTGCCGTCGGTGCGGGTCTTCCCTACTTTATGAACATTCCGGGAGAAAATTATAACGGTGTTTATTCAGCTAATGAATTTCTTACACGTGTAAATTTGATGAAAGCATACAAGTTTCCCGAATATGACACTCCGGTTTTTGATTGTAAGGATAAAAACGTAGCGGTCTTTGGCGGAGGAAACACCGCAATGGATGCCGTTCGCACGGCTAAACGTCTCGGTGCAAAAAATGCCTACATTATGTACCGTCGTTCCGAAAAAGAAATGCCCGCGCGTCTTGAAGAAGTTCATCACGCAAAACAGGAAGGAATTGAGTTTATATTTCTTACAAATCCTTTAGCATTTCTTGGAGACGAAAACGGATGGCTTCATGGTGTGAAATTACAAAAAATGGAACTCGGCGAACCCGATGCTTCGGGCAGAAGAAGACCTGTTCCAATTCCTAATTCAGAATATATTACCGATTTAGATATGGCGGTTGTTGCAATCGGCAACGGTTCAAACCCGATCATTCAAAAAACCACACCCGATTTATCTTACAACAAATGGGGTAATATTATTGTAAACGAAGAATCAATGAAAACTTCAAAGAAAGGTGTTTTTGCCGGTGGAGATATTGTTTCAGGCGGAGCAACGGTCATTCTCGCAATGGGTGCCGGGAGAACCGCTGCAAAAGCAATCGATATCTTTTTAACCAACACAGAAATATGGTAAACAATGCCCTGGAAAGATTTACTAAAAAAATATACCCAACCGGAGAATTTTTTTAACCGCGATCTTAGCTGGATTGAATTTAACCGTCGCGTTTATGATGAAGCGTTAAATCCAGATATTCCGTTGCTGGATCGCATTAAGTTCATTTCCATTTTCTTTTCCAACCTGGATGAATTTTATATGATCCGCGTTTCCGGTTTGAAAGAGCAAATAGCAGCCAACGTTGCCGAACCAACCATTGATGGGTTAACTCCAAGAGAGCAAGTGCAGAAAATTGAAGCTACTCTGAAACCAATGTTGGAATCGCTTGTTGAGCTCTGGAAAAATGAAATCATCCAGGGATTAAAAGAGAATAAAGTTTTCATTTACAATCTTAACGAACTGACTAGTGAAGAGAACAATTTATTAAATGCCTATTTCAAAAAAGAAGTTTTTCCGGTATTAACACCATTGGCTTTCGACCCCGGAAGACCCTTCCCATATATTTCTAATTTAAGTTTAAGTTTAGCCGTCGTTTTAAAAAATCCGAAAGGTGATAAACATTTTGCCCGAGTAAAAGTCCCGAACGTTCTGCCCCGTTTATTGCGGGTGGATAACATTCTTGATCCGCTCAAAAAGAAAGCCGATGGAGAGGGATTTACGGCTAAATATATTTGGGTCGGAGATTTGATAAAAGCCAACCTTCACCTTCTCTTTCCGAAAATGGAAATTTTAGAAGCGCATAAGTTTAGAATCACGCGCGACACAGATATTGAAATTCAAGAAGATGAAGCTGATGACTTACTTCGTGTGATCGAAGAAAATATCAGGCAGCGGAAATTCGGAAATGTCGTTCGTATTGAAGTTGAAAAAGACATGCCCGACTACATGATTGAAACCCTTCTGGATAATCTACAGATCCATGAAAACGATCTCCACGTGTATGACGGTCCTCTTGGGTTAAGCGATTTAATGATTTTATACGATCTTCCTCTTCATCAATTAAAGGAAAGATCTTTTTATCCCGTAACACCAAAATGGTTTGAGGAAGATGAAGATATTTTTTCTCTTATCCGGCAAAAAGATATCCTTCTGCAACATCCGTATGAATCTTTTAAACCTGTTATTGAATTTATTAAACAAGCCGCTAACGACCCCGATGTATTAGCGATAAAGCAAACTTTATACCGCGTCGGTTCAAATTCTCCAATTGTAAAATATTTAATTGAAGCCGCCGAAAGGGGCAAACAGGTTGCCGTTCTTGTTGAATTGAAAGCCCGCTTCGATGAAGAAAATAATATTTTTTGGGCTAGAGAATTGGAAAAAGTTGGCGCTCATGTAGTTTATGGTTTGGTCGGATTAAAAACCCATGCGAAAATGACTCTAGTGGTGCGAAAAGAATTCGAAGGACTCAAACGCTATGTTCATCTGGCAACAGGAAACTATAATGCTACTACCGCAAAAATTTATACCGACCTTGGACTTTTCACCACAAATGAAGAACTCTGTTCAGATGTTTCTGATGTTTTCAACTTTTTAACCGGGTATTCCAAACAGACGGAATTCAACAAACTTATCGTCGCTCCTTTAAATCTGCGAAATACTTTTCTCAGATTAGTTTTCCGCGAAATTGAAAATGTTAAAAACGGCGGTGAGGGAAAAATAATTTTGAAGTTAAATGCTATTGTAGATCCGATTTGTATCGCCGGACTTTACGAAGCATCCAACAACGGAGTAAAAGTTGAACTGATTGTTCGTGGAATTTGTTGTTTAAAGCCGGGCGTTCCCGGTTTAAGTGAAAATATTACAGTAAGAAGTATTGTCGGAAGATATTTAGAACATAGTAGGATTTTTTATTTCTTTAATACCGGAAATGAAGAAGTCTTTCTGAGCAGTGCGGATTTAATGCAAAGGAATCTTGACGGACGTGTCGAAACCACCTTTGGAATTGAAGATGCAAAACTTAAAAATGTTTTAATCAATAATATTCTGCTACCTTATCTAAAAGATAATACGAAAGCCAGAAGGTTAAATGCTTCGATGGAATATACACTGATTCAACCCGAAGAACATGAAAAGAAATTTAATATTCAGGAATGGTTGATGAAACACTCTGAGAAAGCAGCAAGTAAAATTAAAAAAGCAAAATGATGTTTTTAAGTAAATCAGTAAAGGAATGAAAATGCAAATTACGAAAGAAGGAATTCTGAACGCTCTAAAAAGAGTGAACGACCCCGACCTTCACAAAGACCTTGTAACGCTAAAAATGATTGACAACATTCAAATAGATGGAAACAAACTTTCGTTTGATGTTATTCTTACAACTCCGGCTTGTCCGTTAAAAGATAAAATTCAATCCGATTGTGAACATGCGATCAAACAAGATTTTCCCAACGTATCGGAAATAAAAATAAAAATGACCTCAAATGTGGCATCGCATGCTAACGAAGTTAAAGATGCAATTTTGCCGGGTGTAAAAAATACCATTGCTATTGCAAGCGGAAAAGGAGGCGTTGGGAAAAGCACCGTTGCCGTTAACCTTGCCGTTGCACTTGCAAAAGATGGAGCTAAGGTGGGCTTGATTGATGCAGATATCTACGGACCGAGTATTCCGTTGATGATGGGTATTAAAGAAAAGCCCCGCGTTTATCAAGATCAAGAAACAATGAAAATGCTTCCGCTCGAAAATTTTGGAATTAAGTTAATGTCTATCGGATTTTTAATTGACGATAACGCACCCGTTATTTGGCGCGGACCAATGGCGAGCGGTGCAGTAAAACAGTTTTTATCAGATGTTGCCTGGGGCGAACTTGATTATTTAATCTTTGATATGCCTCCCGGAACAGGAGATATTCAATTAACCCTGGCACAAACTATTCCGCTAACAGGCGCGGTAATTGTTACTACACCACAGGAAGTTTCTTTAATTGACGCGCGTAAAGGTTTAAAAATGTTTCACCGCGTAAATGTTCCGGTGCTTGGTATTATAGAAAACATGAGTTATTTTATCGCACCCGATACCGGAAATAAATATGATATCTTCGGAAACGGCGGCGGAGAAAAACTTGCAGAGGAACTTGAAGCGCCATTCTTAGGCGGCATTCCTATTGATCCCCGTGTGCGAATCGGCGGAGATAAAGGTGTCCCGATTGTTTTTGATATTCCTGATTCGGTTCATGCAGACATTATTTATTCAATTGCAAGAAATTTAGCCGCTCAGGTTAGCATAAGAAATGCAAGTGCCTCGGAGACTAAAATCGAAATTGTGATGGAAAATTAAAACAAGAAATTTTTATGGAAGAAAGAATAAAAAAAGCACTTGATAATGTTCGCCCGTATTTACAAGCCGATGGCGGTGATGTAGAACTGGTAAACGTTTCCAAAGACGGAATTGTTCAAGTGAAATTAATCGGTGCTTGCAGCTCGTGCCCGATGTCTCAAATGACTTTAAGGGCGGGAGTTGAGCGGGCATTAATTAGGGAAGTCCCCGGTATTCGACGAGTAGAAGCGGTTTCATAACAGATGCAAAACGAAGCAATCATAAAGCGGAATTATTTATTTCTCCTTCTTGTTTTGCCTTTGTTGTTTTTCCTGATTTATTATTTGTTAGATGTGCTCATACTTTTAGCGCTCTCGGTACTACTCGCTTTTATTTTTGATCCCATCATCTATTTTCTTGAAAAAAATTCTTTTAAAAGATTACATGCCATCCTTTTGGTATTTCTGGTTTTTGCACTGGTGGGGATTGGGATTTACTCCTATCTGATCCCCACAATATTAAGCCAGCTTAACGCGCTTTTTGTAAAATTGAATGTCGGCACAATTAGAAGTCAGTTTGTTTTACTTGAAGACCACCTGTTAATTTTTTTCCCTTTTGTAACGAGAGAAATTATCTCCCAGCAGGTTGATAAACTTTCATCCGGCATAGTAGAAAATTTATTCAATCAAATTTCTCCCTTTTTAACAAATATTTTTTCCTTTTTTGCCGTCATCGTTATCCTTCCCTTTACAACTTTTTTTATTTTAAGAGATAAAACCCTAATCATCAAAGGATTGGTTTCTGCTTTACCGAACCGGTATTTAGAAATGTCATATTGGGTTATAAAAAAAGTAACTCATCAGCTCGGAAGATATGTCCGGGGATGGATGCTGGACGCGCTGTTCATCGGGCTGGCATGCGGTTTATCATTTCAATTAATTGGTGTAGACAATGCGCTTGCATTAGGAGCGCTTGCAGGGGTTGGTCATCTTATTCCCTATTTTGGTCCGATCATCGGCGGAGTCCCGGCTTTGCTTATTTCTTTTCTGCAATATGGTGACCTGTCTAAAGCGCCTATCATAATAGGTTCACTCTTAATCATTTACGCTTTAGATAACGGTGTTGTTCAACCATTCATTTTTTCGAAAAGCGTCCACATGCATCCGTTGATAATAATATTTTTGATTATTGCAGGGGGACAGTTGTATGGTTTATTAGGGATGCTTCTTGCGATTCCAACCGCTACGGTAATTAAAACGGCAAGCATGGAATTTTATTTCGCGTGGAAAAATTACCGGATAACCAGAATCTAAGTTAAAGTTCCGATATTTTTTTTATCACTTCAACCGAATTAATTCCCTCGGCTTCGGCATTAAAATTTGTAATAATGCGATGCCGTAGAACAGGAATCAGAACGGATTTAACGTCATCAATATTCGGGGTAAATCTTCCCTGACAAACGGCTTTTGCTTTTGCCGCCAATATCAAATACTGCGAAGCTCTTGGACCCGCACCCCAGCGAAGCCATTCCTTAATAAACTGCGGAGCTTGTGGATTATCCGGGCGTGTCTTGTTCACAAAATTTACTGCAAAGGAAATAACATTATCCGCAACCGGCACACGTCTAACTAACTGTTGAAAATGGACCAGTGTTTCGGCTGAAACTATTTTATTTAATTCAGGAAAAAATCCGCCCGTTGTGGTTTTTACAATTTCTTTTTCTTCTTCAAGTGAAGGATAATCAAGCCAAAGGTTAAACATAAATCTGTCAAGTTGGGCTTCCGGAAGCGGGTAGGTCCCTTCCTGTTCAATTGGATTTTGTGTTGCTAACACAAAGAATGGTTCATCAAGCGGATACGTTTTACCCGCGATAGTAACCTTATGTTCCTGCATCGCTTCAAGTAATGCAGCTTGCGTTTTAGGAGGAGTTCTATTTATTTCATCAGCTAAAATAACATTGGCGAAAATAGGACCAAGAATAAATCTGAAGTCCCGCTTCTTTGTAATACTGTCTTCTTCAAGAATTTCAGTTCCGGTAATATCGCTTGGCATTAGGTCGGGAGTGAATTGAATTCGATTAAATTTAAGATCGAGCACGTCGGCTAACGTTTTTATAATCAACGTTTTTGCCAATCCCGGAACACCGACAAGCAAACAATGTCCGCGCGAAAGAAGCGACAAGAGTAAGTGGTCAACAATTTCATCTTGACCGATAATAACTTTTGCAATCTCTTTTTTAATCGACTGAACCGAACCGGCTAATTGTTCAACTAACTGAACGTCATTATTTTGATGAGTAGTTTGCAAGCGAATTTTCCTTCTTCAGCTTTCTTGTTATTCTTTAATTTCCCAAAAGATTTTTGTTTTTAATTCTTCTAACCAAGCCGCGTACAATTTTTGCTTTTTATATTCATCGGAAAGTTTTTTCAACTCCGTGTAATCAACATCAATATTCGGTTTATGTTGAGGAATTCTTTTCTCCAACCAAACGATATGATAGCCGTAACTATCTGCGGCATAGTTAACGCGCTTTGGATAACTGATTTCATTTTCTTTCAACTTGCTTACAATTTCCAACAATGATTTATCAAGCTGGTTGAGATAAAAAGTACCAAGCTGTCCACCAAGATTTACTGTTTCTTTATCATCGGAATATTTTTTTGCAAACGCAGAGAACGTTCCGACTTTTCTGACGATGCTGTCGCGAATATCCGTTAACAACTGGATCGTGTTGAGGTCGCTTTCATCATCAGCCTTAATTTTAATTAAGATATGACGGGTGTGAATTGATTCGCCCCGTTTTTCTAATAGTTGAATAATATGAAATCCTACCGGTGATTCAATCACCTCAGAAAGTTGATTATCTTTTAGTGCAAACGCAGCTGATTCAAATTCGGGATAAAAAACTCCGCGCTTAACAAATCCCAGGTCACCCCCTTGCACAGCGCTGCCGGGGTCTTCAGAATATTTTTTAGCGAATTCGGCAAAGTCGCCTCCGGCTTTTATCGAATCCAATATTGCCTGCGCTTCTGCCTTATATTTTTCTTTCAATCTTGATGATGTTTGCGGATTCTTAAAAATGTGAGATAATTTTACTTTTTCAGGAATCACCCCGAGGCTGTCTTTAAATTGAGCAAAAAAATCTTCCACTTCGCGGCGTGTCGATTCTACCTGTCCAAACTTTTTTTCCTGCGTTTTTTGGATCATCAAATTTTTGCGGACATCGTCGCGCAATTCTCTCTTTATCTTTTCAAGGTTCATGTTATACATCTGCTCAACACGCTCCTTCGAGCCGTATTGCTGAATCAGTTGATTAATTTGATAATCAATTTGTTTTCCAATTTCATCTTCCGTTACCGTAATGGAATCGAGTCCCGCTTCGGCATAAACTAATTTTTCATCAATCAGCATCTTCAAGACTTGATCTCGCAGCGCCGGAGTTGCCGGATCAATTTTACGCTGAGCCGCAACCATATTAATTTGATAATCCAATTCGCTCTTTAGAATAATTTCATTATCAACAACCGCTATTACCTTGTCTACAGTTTGTTGAGCAACTAGCTCAGGAAATATAAAAAGTAAAAGGAAGAGAAAATACTTCTTCATGTTTGTCCTATTTTTTAATATCGATATCATTTTGTGAATATAATTCCTTCAGATGTTCCTCGATCAATTGCTTCTGTTTTTCTTCTCTAATAGTTTTTTCAACTTCTTTTCGGAGCGAAACGAAAGGCGGAACTTCATCTTTTTTTAATTTTTGAAGCAAAAGTACAACCGTAAACAGATTGTTCTGCAACGGTAACACCAGACTAACCTCATTCGGTTGAAGTTCATTAACAATATTTAATAAGCTACCGGTTCCTATCTGATAATAATAGACCAATGCAGCTGTTGATGAAGCCACGAGCGACGAATCATTTGAAAATGCTTTCAGCGTTTTATTCCAATCGCTTTCCAGAAGTACATTTCTGAACTTAATGGCTTTATCATATTGATTAAAGTAAACCTGATTCAATATGACCGCATCTTGGTGTAGTCTAAATGCTTCCGGTTTATTCTGGTAATAAGCTTCTAATTCTTTAGAAGAAAAAGCAATCTCTTTTTCTTCTAAATATTTTTTGATCCAAAGCGCTTTTAATATTTCTTTGTTCGCTTTGCTTGAGAGTTCCCGATACTCATCACTTTTTTCAATGTCATTCTTCCGTGCTTCTTGAGAAAGCAACTCGGTTGTAACCCAGTTCCGGATAAACTCATTTTTGTAAGCACTATTCGTATCGGGAGAAAAGGTAAAATCCTTTTTATAAAGATAAGCATCGTTCACTTTTGCAACATACCCGGTAGCCGGCTTTTCTTTTGCACAGCCGACAAAAAGTAATGCTACAAAAATGAACGATGCTTTGAAAAAATTATTCACTCTTAAAGGCTTTTGATAATTCTTCTTTATTGATTTCCGGTTTATACTTTGCTCGCAATAATTCAACATATTCGTTTTCCAAGCGCTTGCTTTCCGCTTCCTGAAATGAACCGGAAACTTCAGCTTTTGCTTCTTCAAACGTTTTTGGACGGGCAGCCTCTTTTTGATCCAATCTTAACAACGAAAATCCGTTTGCATTTGCAATTGAAGGAGAGACATCTCCAACTTTTTCAAGTTTATATGCTTCCTTCGCTAGTTGCGAGCTATTAGCATCCATCATTTCATACTTGCCTCCCTTGGATTTCATTCCGGCTCTTTCGGTATACTTGGCAGCCAACGAATCAAAATCCATTCCTTGTTTCAGAAGATCCTGACAAACTTGAATAATGGAATCTTTACGAGAAAAGATTTCCGTAAAAGCTGCGCGGTCAGTCCAATTATATTTTTCTTTAGTCTTGTTGTAATGTTCTTCAAGTTTTGCATCGTCAATTTTTATTTTGTTCCAAATTTCATCTTCCTGCAATTTGAAAATAAAAATTCCGTTTTTATATTCTTCCATCAAGTCTGCGTATTCCGGGTAACGGCTATCCATCGAAAGTGTTTCGAGTTCTAGAGCAAGATCGCCGCCAATTTTATTTGCTGCTTGTTTCAATACTTCGCGCGTAATTACTTTATTCATAAATTCAGCTTGCGTAAGAATTTTATTAAGCACGGTATCAAGATTAAAAATTTCTCCATTTAATCTAAAAACTTCCGTTTTGCCAAAATTCGTTTGCAATTTGCTGTCAAAATAATCGGGACCGACTTTTATAGAATCATTTGCAGCGTGAATTTTTTCAATTCCGGTTTCGCTAAGTTTAAAATTATATTTGTTCTTATAGAAGTTTAACAAGGTATCGTAATCGGCATTATATCTTGTTTGTTTATAGATTTTTTTCAATTCTTCTTTTTCATCGGCAAAACTCGGATATGGTTTTCTATCTGTCTGTTTGATAATATGATACCCATAGTTGGTTTTAACGATGTCTGAAACTTCACCAACTTTTAAATTAAAAGCGGCTTCATCAAATTCTTTAACCATTACACGTCGCGAGAAGAAATCCAGGTCTCCTCCCTTTTTAGCGGAACCCGGATCTTTTGAATATTCCTCTGCAAGTTTTGCAAAATCAGCTCCGTTTTTAAGGGCAGTTTTGATGCTGTCGATTTTATGAAAAGCCGCTAAGGTATCGTTTACTCCTGCTTCATTGGCAAAAGGAATAAGAATATGACTTACCCGGATCGAAGGAATTCTTTCCCGTTTTTCCGTCACTTTAATAATATGATACCCGAATCTCGTTTTTACTACTTCCGGATAGACTTTCCCTACTTCTGTTTTGTAAGCCGCATCTTCAAATTCAGGAACAATTAAACCTGCAGTGATATAATAAATATCTCCGCCTTTAGCTTTTGAGTATTGATCTGCTGAATATTCATTTACTAAACTATCAAAACTTTCACCGGCAAGCGCTCTTTTTAAAATTGCATTGGCTTTTACTCTTGCTGCTTCATCACCGGTTGAATCAGGGCGGATCATAATATGGCTAACACGCAATTCTATTTTTCTTTGATCATATAATTTCTTGAGTGCAGGTTCAACGAGTTCTTTATCTAAAAGATAGCTGACGCCAACTTTCTTTTTGTAATCGTTTAATTCAGCCAACAGCTCAGGATTTTTATCGTATCCTCTTTCGTAAGCATCTTTAATTTTTAATTTAAAATTAACATATAAGTCTAAGAATTTTTGATATTGTTCAAGACTGTCTTTTTTTGCGGCATCAACACCGCCGGAATTTTTAGCATATGCTTTTTCAAATTCACCAAGAGTAACATTTCCTTTATCATATTTGGCTAAAACAATTTCCCCCTGTTTCGGAGAACAAGCCGAAAACAAAAGGGCTATAGAAAATAATGAAAAGATCAAGAGACGTTTTTGCATAAAGATAACTCCGATTTTTTGCTCATAATTGAAATTTTAGTTAAGAATTTTAGTAAACGAACCTTAGAAAAACAAGGTAAATAAAATTGAAATTTTCACTTTTTCTTTATCCATGCTGCTTTTCTCGTAAATGACCCATTAACACCATCACTTTGCTCTCGTACCGTTCGGGATTGAAGAATCAACGTTCAAGAGATGAAGTTTTCCATCTCCTTCAACTGCTAAGATCATTCCCTGAGATTCCATTCCCATCAATTTAGCAGGTTTTAGATTTGCAACTATTACTACTTTTTTACCAACGATATCTTCCGGCGAATAATGTTTGGCTATTCCGGCAAGAATCTGTCTTTCTTCTGTTCCCAGAGAAACTTTTAATTTTAACAGTTTTTCACTCTTTGCAACTTTTTCCGCTTCGAGAACCTCGGCAACTTTTAGATGAACTTTTTGAAAATCCTCAATCGTTATTGATGTGTCAATCACTTTGGGCTTCTCTTCTTTTTCCTCAAGTGGGGGAGCTGCATCAAGATTAGCTAAAAAAGGAGTTAGCTCCTCATCTTCAATTTTTTTGAAAAGAATTTCAAAATCATTTAATTGATGTCCGGCGGTTAAATGCTGGTTGCCGCATAAATCCCATGCTACCGGGCGTGTGTTCAACATCGAAAATATTTTTTGCGATGAAAAAGGAATTATCGGTTCAATTAATTCAGCCAAAGTGAAAATAGTTTGCAGACAAATGTTCAACGTGGTAGAGCATTTTTCTTTGTCTGATTTTATCGTCTTCCAGGGTTCGGCATCATTAAAATATTTGTTAGCTGCTCTAGCAAGATTCATAATTTCCAGAACACCGTCTTTAATTTTATAATTTTCAAAAAGAGCCGATATCTTTGCCGGATAAGATTCTAAAAGCAAGATCATCTCCTGGTCAATTTCCTCTAACTTAAATTGAGGAGGAACTTTTCCTTCAAAATTCTTGAATACGAAAGTAAACGTCCGGTTAATAAAATTTCCAAGAATTGAAGAAAGCTCGTTATTATTACGCGCCTGGAATTCTTTCCAATGGAAATCGGTATCGCGCATCTCCGGTAAATTTGCCGCAAGCGTATAACGAAGCGGATCGGGAGGAAATGCTTTCAAGAAATCGATAACATCAATTCCCCAGTTCCTACTTTTTGAAAATTTCTTTCCTTCAAAATTATAAAACTCATTTGCGGGTACATTTTGCGGAAGAACATATTTATCTTCCCTTCCGTCATTCCACGCCATTAACATTGCCGGGAAGAAGATCGTGTGAAAAACCACATTATCTTTTCCGATAAAGGCTACATATTTTGTGTTGGGATCCTGCCAGTAATTTTTCCAGAGATCAGGTTCTCCCCTCTTTTCAGAAAGTTCTTTTGCTGCGGAAATGTAACCGAGAACCGCTTCAAACCAGACGTAAAGCACTTTCCCTTTTGCATCATCAAGTGGAACGGGAATGCCCCAATCCAGATCGCGTGTTACGGCTCTATCTTGCAAGCCGTCTTTAAACCAGCTTCTGCAATACTGAAGTACATTTTCTTTCCAATGATATTTTTCATCCATTTCTATTATATACGCTTCAAGCCGCTCTTGAAATTTTCCCAGAGGGAAAAACCAATGTGAGGTTTCCTTCAAAATGGGAGTGTTGCCGCTAATCTTACTTAAAGGATTTTTTAACGCGCTTGGTTCATAAAGCGCGCCGCAAGTTTCACACTCATCGCTTCGAGCACTTTCATTTCCGCAGTTGGGACAAGTCCCTTCAACATAACGATCGGGTAAAAACATATTTGCTTTTTCGTCGTAAAATTGAAGCGTCTTTTTCTCGTTCAATAATCCTTGTTTATGAAATTCAAGAAAAAATTCTTTGCCGGTTTCGTGATGGATAGGAAGACTAGTGCGGGAATAAATATCGAAACTCATTCCGAATTTATCGAATGAATCCTTGTTTATGTTATGAAATCTATCGATTATGTCTTTTGGTTTAAGACCTTCTTTATCGGCGGTAATGGTAATAGGAACCCCGTGTTCGTCGGAGCCGCAGACAAATAAAATATCATTCCCTTTTAAACGGTTGTAGCGGACAAAAATATCAGCAGGAAGATATGCGCCTGCTAAATGTCCAAGATGAATAGGTCCATTTGCATAAGGAAGGGCTGCAGTAACAAGAATTTTTTCTTTGTTCAAAAAATATTCCGTAATTTTGTTAAAATTTCGCTTTAAATATAAGCATAATTTTTCTCTCTTTAATCGAACAACCCCCGTTTCGGGAAGAATGCATATAAAATTAAATCATTGAGGCTGTCTTGGAGTACTTTTTATTAGCAACGGAAATCGCAATTCTTATTGTCCTATTTATCCTCTATCAAAAAATCTCTCAGAAAAAAGAAGAACTTTTGCTCCCGGAAATTGAAAAGAAATTCCGGGAAGGTTACGACAAGTTAGACGAACAAGTAAAAAAAGAGTTTCAGCGCAACCGTGAGGAAACCGGACTACAGCAACGTAATTTGCGGGAAGAAGTTTTCTCTTCGTTCAAAAAATTTGAAGATTCTCTTTTCCATCAATTCACTACTTTCTCCGAACGGCTCGAAAAACTAACACAAATGAATGAGAAGAAATTTGAAGAGCTTAAAGAAAAGGTTGAACAAAAACTTCAACTGCTCCAGGAAAACAACTCTCAGAAATTAGAAGAGATGCGCATTACTGTTGATGAAAAACTTCATTCAACCCTTGAGAAAAGATTGGGAGAATCTTTCAAACTGGTTAGTGATCGGTTGGAACAAGTCCACAAAGGGTTAGGTGAGATGCAAACTCTGGCAATAGGCGTTGGTGATCTGAAAAAAGTTTTGACCAATGTAAAATCACGCGGAACGTGGGGAGAAATCCAGCTGGAAAATTTGATTGACCAGCTATTAACTCCCGATCAATTCGCAAAAAATATCGCCACTAAAAAGGGAAGCGGCGATAGAGTTGAATTTGCAATTAAAATGCCGGGACGCGGAACGGATAAAAATGAAGTTCTCTGGCTTCCTATTGATGCAAAATTCCCGATGGAAGATTATCAACGCTTGCAGCTTGCACAAGAAGCGGTTGATCTAGCCGCTATTGAAGAGGCTTCCAAAGCACTTGAGAACAGAATTAAAGGAGAAGCGAAAACTATTTTTGATAAATATCTCGATCCCCCGAACACAACGGATTTTGCCTTAATGTTTCTTCCGGTTGAAGGGTTGTTCGCTGAAGTTTTACGGCGTCCCGGGTTGATTGAGAAAATACAAACTGAATTTAAAGTCGTGTTAACCGGTCCGACTACGATAACAGCGATCTTAAATAGTCTGCAAATGGGATTTAGAACGCTGGCAATAGAAAAACGTTCAAGTGAAGTATGGAGCCTGCTCGGTTCGGTTAAAACTGAATTTGGAAAGTTCGGCGATATTCTTGAGAAGACACAAAAGAAGTTAGCCGAAGCCAGCAACACTATTGATGATGCTTCAAAACGCTCCCGCGCAATTGAGAGAAAATTACGGGACGTTCAAGAATTGCCGTCTGCAGAAAAGCCGGTTGGGTTTGAATTAGATGAATAGTAAGTAATGCGGAACTTTTAAGCGCGAGAAGTTTTTATTTATCAGATTGGATGAACATCTCCATTCTTCTTCCCCCCATAAAACGTTGATTATAATAGCCTTCTTCAAGTGAAGAAACAACTACACCAAGTTTTGAACTTGAATGAGCAAAAATATTATTCCCCAAATAAATACCTACATGCCCGGGACTAACTCTTCGTCTTGTATTAAAAAAGACCAGGTCACCAAATTTCAAATCTTCCGGGTTATCAATGTCTTCCCCTTGCGTAAATTGTTCCCGTGCGGAACGGAGAAGATCAAAATTTAACGAGCTTTTAAAAACGGTTTGAGTAAAAGCAGAGCAGTCGATCCCGTGTTTTGAATTTCCCCCATACTTATAAGGAGTATTTAACCAGCGGATTATTTCCATCAACATTTTTTCTTTTGAAGTTCCGAAGTCGTTATCAATTGCGTTTTCGTTCAGCGTAAACTTTTTTAGAATTTCTTTCGAATCAAATCTGGCGGAATCAACAACATAATCTTCCAATTCATCTTCGTCATCATTTACAAAGGTTGTATCGGGTGAAGAAGTATTTTTGAGTGAATCTGCCTCATGATTATACCTGGTAGCAACGATCGGTTCTTTTTCTGTTTTAGGATTTTTTGAATACCGGGTGGTCTGAGATATGGAAGAACAGCCGGTGCTAAATAGTACACCGGCTGTTAGTAAAAAGAAAGCAATAACAGTTTTGTTTGTCACAAAACTATCCGAGATAAGCTTTAAGATTTTTACTGCGGGATGCATGGCGCAATCTTCTGATCGCTTTTTCTTTGATCTGGCGTACACGCTCGCGGGTTAAGTTAAATCTTTCTCCAATTTCTTCAAGGGTTAACGAATGTTCTTTATTTAGTCCGAAATAAAGTTTAATAACTTCGGCTTCACGTTCCGTTAACGTTGAAAGCGCTCTCTCGATTTCAGCTTTTAAAGATTCCGTCATTAATGTCTGGTCAGGTTGCGGATGCTGGTCGTTCTGCAAAACATCAAGGAGTCTATTGTCTTCGCCTTGCGCAAACGGTGCATCCATTGAAACGTGTCTGCCCGAAATTTTAAGTGTGTCTGCAACCTCGTTAACATCCATTTCGAGTTCGGTTGCTAATTCGGCGGCGCTTGGTTCGCGTTCATATTCCTGCTCAAGATTACTATACGCTTTTCCTATTTTGTTTAACGCACCAACACGGTTTAACGGCAAACGCACAATTCTTGATTGTTCAGCTAACGCCTGTAAAATGGATTGACGAATCCACCACACCGCGTACGAAATAAACTTAAATCCTCTTGTCTCATCAAATCTTTTCGCAGCTTTTATCAAACCAAGATTTCCTTCGTTGATTAAATCCCCAAGCGACAAGCCTTGATTTTGATATTGTTTAGCAACGCTTACCACAAAGCGGAGATTTGCTTTTGTAAGTTGCTCTAAGGCAAGTTGTTCCCCTTTTTTAATACGAATGGCTAGTTCAATTTCTTGCTCGGGATTAAGTAGACTAACTTTACCAATTTCCTGCAAATATTTATCGAGAGACTGGCTCTCACGATTAGTATATTGCTTTGTTATTCTCACGTATGTTTCCTCGTAATTAATTTGCTAAATTTATAGTATCAACAATTCCAACAATTGAAGCATCAACCGGTGCAAAATCAACCGGAAGCGGAATGACTGCTTCACTTGCGGTAATATAGATAACAATTTCTCCGGGACCTGCGCCAACTGTATCAACCGCTATTATCGGTTCTCCTAAATTAGTCAGTTCCGCAGATATAGGTTGGACGATCATCATTTTTAGGCTGAACATCGCTTCATACTTTTTTGTAGCCCAAACATTTCCAATAACTTTTCCGAAATACATCCAATATCCTTTTGTTTTAGAAGGACTTTAAAAAAGACTTGCGAATTTACGGTATTTCGACCGCATTATCAACCTAAATAATCGTCCCTTTTCTTCTCTCTTCGCTTCAATTTGAAGCGATATCCAACTTATCAACAATCGCCATAACCACAGCGTCAATTGGGCGATTCTTTGTAGTCGTTGTCTGACGCGCGGAACTTCCGGTAGCGACCAGAACAATTTCTCCCTCACCGGCTCCTACGCTATCAACAGCAACAACAAAATTTTCTTTTTCCTTAAAATCCAGGCTTAGCTGTCTTACAATTAAGAGCTTCGAGCCGACTAAATTTTCATCTTTTTTAGTTGACCAAACCGTACCGATAACTTTTCCTAAAATCATTTTAGTAACTCTACTTTTGTGATGTTGAATCTTTTGAATAAAGAACTTTTATTCATTTAAAAAACTTTTCCCTTTTAGCGAATTTTCAATTTTAAAAAACTCGGCGACGGTTTTTCCGGCATCGGAAAAGGTGTCTCGAATTCCTAAATTTTTCCCGAATTTATTATTTCGGTAAAACAAAAGGGGTACATATTCACGTGAATGATCTGTGCTTGGAGTTGTCGGGTCGTTTCCATGATCAGCCGATAGAAGCAGTACATCAGAATCATCTAATTTTTCAAGTAAGGATGGGAGATAATCATCAAATTCTTTCAACGCTTTTGCAAAACCGATGGAATCATTCCGGTGCCCAAAGTAAACATCAAAATCAACAAGATTTGCAAAAATAAAGCTATCTGAAACTTTTGACGTGTAGTTTAGAATTTTGTTACAGCCTTCTTTATTTGATTTCGTCGGATCCTGAATTAGAACACCTCTTTTATTAAAAAGATCATTTATTTTTCCCACACCAACAGTTGTTATCTTGTTTTCGTACAATACATCTAAAACTGTTTTGTCTGTTGGATCGATTGAATAATCATGCCGGTTTGTTGTTCTTGTAAAATGTCCTTTTGAACCAAGAAACGGACGTGCGATCACGCGTCCAACCAAATAGGGGGAAGAAATAACTTTTTCACGGGTAATATGACAAATTTCATAAAGTTGTTGCAGCGGAATAATTTCTTCATGCGCAGCAATTTGAAAAACGGAATCTGCCGAAGTATAAATAATAGGAAAACCGGTTTTAACATGCTCTTCGCCAAGTTCTTGAATGATTTCCGTTCCGGATGCCGGTTTATTCCCGAGATAACCTTTACACTTGGTATATTCCAAAAATTTTTTTAACATCTCATCAGGAAAACCGTTCGGGAAATAGGAAAAATCATAATCGATTGAAATTCCGGCAAGTTCCCAGTGCCCGGTTATAGAGTCTTTCCCTTTAGAGATTTCTTTAAATTTTCCATACGAAGCGGTTGGAACCGATACCGGTGGAACTCCATCAATTTGCGCAATATTACCGAGACCAAGAGCCTGCAAGTGAGGCAAATCCAAACCGCCTACAGCCTTAGCCATGTTGGACAAAGTGCTGCTTCCAACATCACCATAAAGATTTGCGTCGGGTAATTCTCCGATTCCTACTCCATCCAGTACAATAAAAATAAAATTATTAATTGTAACCTCAGTTTATATTTCTGACTTTATTGCCGCCGCTTTCGATTGCTTTTTCCAAAGCAAGATTCGCGTTATAGAGCACTTCTTCAGTGTCGGTTTTTCCTTTAGCTGAAGCAACACCAACAGAAATTGTAAATGTTGTTTGCCGGGCAACTACCGAGATCGGCTGCCGGGCGACTTTAACTCGCAATTTTTCAGCCCAGATATAGACATCTTTTGAAGAATAGTTTATAAAAAACACTGCGAACATTTTGTCATCAAGTCTACCGAACAAACGGTAGGGACTCATTTCGGAAAGGATCATTTCCGAAATGGAAGCTAATATTTTAGTAAAAGGGTTTCCGTCGAATAATGATTCTTGCTCAAGAAACTCATCAATGCGAATTAAAGCGAGAGAACAATCTAAATTAAACTCTTTCGCTTTTATTAATTCTTCCGAAACCCGCTCGTTAAATGTTTTTGGATTTAACGCTTTGGTTTCGATATCAATCGCCAAATAACTTTTCAGAACACTTTGTGTTGCAAAAGAATAAATAATAAAAGATAGAATTCCGACTGAACTGAGCAGAAAATCTATATCCGCTTTTGAGTAAGCATTTTTGCGCAAGCTTTCAAAACAAAGCGCGCCATAATTTTGATTTTGAAATACAAGCGGAATAACAACAAATGAACCGTCGAAAGTAACGTCTTCATTTTTTGAAAAACGTTTATAATCATTTGCCGAAGTGTCGTCAATCTTTACAGGCAACCCTGTTAAGATGCTTTTGCCGGCAAGTGTTCCGTTGAGGTCAACTTCTAAATTCTCACCAACATATTTTAACGATGTTTTGTTTCTCACCCGCATCGTCTTGAAATTTTTTGCCATCGGATTGTAGTAAACAAACACAAAAGCATCCCACGTTAATAAAAAATCAATTGATTTTTCAAGCGCTTGCATAACATCTTTTTCATGCTCAAATGAGGATGAAGGCGTTATCAAGCTAAGTAAACCGTGCAATCTCCTCTGCGAAACAAATTCTGAAAATTTTTGTTCAAAGATATTAATCAGTATTGTAATTAAGCGGACAAATCTACCGAGCGAAAAAATTGTTTCAATACCGAAACTGTCATTGGTTTTAGAATCGATTGCCAGAACGCCGATCAATTCCTTCTCATAAAAAATTGGAACGCCGACAAAACTTTTTATTCCTTGAGGAGTATTATAGTAGCGGATAACATCAGCTTCGGCAGTTTTTGAAATATCGGAAAGTAGTTCCGGATCTCCGGTGGTAACAATTTTGCTAAGGATGTCATCCTCAATCCCCAATTTACTTTTGGTAACCTCGGTTGTATTGGAAACATATTTTTCAACGGAAAGTTTTTCTCTTTTTTTATTATACCAGAAAAAAATGGCGGTATTAGAAGCATAGGCTTCCTTGATTACCGAAAGAATTTTTTCTAAGATAAAAGAAAACTGTCCGTCGTATCCTATTTCTTTTGGTAGTTCTTCATTAACGATTTCCGAAAATCGTTCTTTTAAATCCGGCGGTTTTTCCAGAGAGAGAGGAGTTTTTACTTTAAAATAATTTGCTTCGGTTATTATGTGAGAGCTTGGGTGTTTCGCAATAATTTCAAATGAACTATCTTCATCAAGATCGAGTGAAGGAGGCGCGTATTGCTTTTCCGGAACATCGGGTTCATTTGTTTCGGGATGAAGATCAAAGATTGGCGTTTTACGAAAACTATCTCTAAGAAAAAGAATGGACCCAACATAGATGACGGAAAGGAGAATGGCAATAATTCTGATTGCTACATCCTGCACAAAAAAAGTAATGGAAAGCAAAACCGGAAAAATTAAAAAAAACAGGAATCTCTTCTTTTGTCTCTTATCCATAGCCATTGCAAATGTTTAATTAATTTTTTGCTAAATATAACCTTAGCCCGGTTTATTAGCAACTTTTGAATTCAATTTAACTTGTTCTAAATGACCGTACAATTGCTTTTCGATCTCTCTCTTCCATTTGCTATTCATAATTGAATAGAAAAAAAGATTTTTACCAAAACTATAATCCGGGAAATAGGTTGAAATCATTTTTTTTGCAGAAGCCATCTGCGATTGATTCAGTTTATCAACTTTGCTTAGAATTATGAAATAGGGCAGTTGATAAAAAGAAATCATTTTAAAAAGATCCAAATCACTCTGCATCGGCTCATGGCGGCTATCAATAAAATGAAAGATCAAAACTATTGATTTTGTCGCACGGAAATAATCTTCAATCAGTTTTCCCCAACGTTTTCTTTCTTCCAGACCTATTTTCGCATAGCCAAATCCGGGAAGATCAACAACATAATACGATTTGTCGATCTCATAAAAATTTAACGAACGGGTTTTCCCGGGATCGGAACTTACTTTCGCTAAATTTTTTTTACCATAAAAAGAATTTATAAATGAAGATTTACCAACATTAGACCTGCCGCAAAGCACTACTTCCGGTAGAATTTCAATCGGAAGTTCAGAAATTGCAAAAACTGATTTTTTAAAAATTAGGTCTTTGTGCATAAATAAAAAAAGAGTAACCGGTTAGCCGACTACTCTTTTTTCTCCAAATCATTTAGAATTTATTTTTTTTCTTTAACGGTTTCTTCAACTACTTTCGCATCTTCAACCGCATCTTTAGAAGCTGCTTTAGCTTTTTTAGCTTCGCCTTTAGCTTCCTTCTTTTCTTTGCTTTCAACCGCTTTTTGGTTTGCAACTTCGTTGTAATCAACTAATTCTATAATAGCAATTTCTGCACCGTCACCAAGGCGGCGTCCAAGTTTTACAACCCGGGTATAACCACCTTTACGCTCACCAATAGTAGTAACAATAGTGCTGAAAAGTTCTTTAACAACTTCTTTGTCCTTAATTGAATCCATTACAAGTTTCTTATTATGAAGATCCCCGGTAATTGCTTTTGTAAGCAGTGGTTCAACAAAAGCGCGAAGTTCTTTGGCTTTTGCAACTGTTGTTCTAATTCTTTTATGTTTGAATAATGAAGTAGCTAAATTACGTAATAACGCAGATCTGTGACTTGCTGTTCTTTTTAATTTTCTACCTTTAACACTGTGTCTCATAGCTAAACCTTTTTAGGAGAATTAGTTGTTTTCGTTTTCGTCTTTAATGTAGCTGTCAATATCCATCCCGAATTCCAAACCTAACGTTTCAACAATTTCGGTTAATTCGGAAAGAGATTTTCGTCCGAAATTTCTAAATTTCAACATTTCAGCTTCGTCACGTTTTACCAGTTCTGCAATATTTTTGATATTTGCAGCTTTCAAACAATTGTGTGCACGTACGCTTAATTCAAGATCATCAACATTTGTCAACAATATTTTCTTAACTCGCTCTTTTTCAGAATCGCGTTGAATTTCAGCTTGTTTCTCTTCAGGCTCTAAATCAAGATTGATGAAGAGTTGAATATGATCTTTTAAGATTTTGGCTGATTGCGTTAATGCGTCATCAGGAGCAATTGAACCGTCTGTCCAAATTTCGAGTGTAAGTTTTTCGAAATCGTTTTTATCTCCAATACGAACATTTTCTACATCGTATTTAACGTTTCTTATCGGAGTATAAATAGAATCTATCGGAATAGTTCCTAATGGAAAATCAGGAGATTTATTTTCATTCGCTGGAACAAAACCTCTGCCTCTGCCAATACGAAGTTCAAGATCAAACTTTGCTGATTTATTCAGGGTGGCAATGTGTAATTCAGGATTTAAGATTTCTATTTCAGCACTCTGTTTTTGTATATCGGCAGCCGTGAATTCTCCTTCACCGCTGAAGGTTAAATCAATCTTCGTCGGTTTTTTGCTAATATGTTTCATTCTCACTTGCTTCAAGTTAAGAATAATTTCAGCTGTATCTTCAACAACGCCCTGTATAGTGCTGAACTCGTGGAGTACATGTGAAAATTTTACAGCGACAATTGCCGCTCCAGGCAATGATGATAAAAGAACTCTTCTTAAAGAGTTCCCTAAGGTTACACCATAGCCTCTTTCAAGCGGTTGTAAAGAGAATTTACCATAATCATTTGTGAATGTGGCTTCATCTAAAACAACCAGTTCCGGCATTTTAAAATTTACTAAAGTCATTTCTATCCTCTGTCATACTTAAAAAAATTATTTAGAATAAAGTTCAACAACAAGCTGTTCATTTGCATTAAGAGGAACATCTGCTCTCTCAGGTACTTGCAAAAATGTGCCGCTTAAAGTGGCTTTATCAATAGACAACCAAGCATACACGTTATCTTTTACTCGCTTTAACGAGTTGTGAATAAGATCAAGTTTTTTACTTTTCTCACGAACTTTAATAACGTCACCGGCTTTAAGAATATAAGAAGGAATATCAACCAATCTATCGTTAATCATTACATGTCTATGTCGAATCAATTGTCTTGCAGATTTTCTGGAAGAAGCTAGGCCTAACCGATACACAACATTATCAAATCTGCTTTCAAGCATTTTTACAAGATTGTCTCCTGTAATACCTTTTTGGTTGTTAGCGGATTCAAAATAATTTCTAAATTGAGTTTCAAGAACTCCATACTGTCTTTTAATCTTCTGTTTTTCACGTAACTGAATTCCATATTCGGAAATTTTTGCACGACGGTTTAAACCATGTTGTCCCGGAGGATAATTCTTCTTTTCAAGAGGACATTTCTCCGTAAAACATTTTTGTCCTTTTAAGAACAACTTCTGTTTTTCGCGTCTACATAATTTACAAACAGGACCTGTGTATCTTGCCATTTACTTACTTCTCCAATAATAAAATTAAACTCTTCTTTTCTTAGGAGGTCTGCAACCGTTATGAGGGATAGGAGTAACATCTTTAATTTGTGTAACTTCAATTCCTGCAGTACTTAATGCACGGATAGCAGATTCTCTACCAGAGCCGGGACCTTTAACAAATACTTCAACCCGGCGTAACCCTAACGCATACGCTTCTTTTGCTGCTGCATCCGCCGTAACTTGTGCGGCAAATGGCGTGTTCTTTCTTGATCCTTTAAATCCGTTTCTTCCGGCAGACGACCATGAAATAGTATTACCATAAATATCTGCTAACGTTACTTGAACATTATTAAAGGTCGCTTTAATATGTGCAGTTCCGTTAGAATCTACTAAATTTTTCTTTTTTGTTTTTTTTACACTTTTAGCCAAGATTTAGCCTCGCCTTTAATCTATTTAATTATTTCTTAGTTGGAGTTTTTTTCTTACCGGCAACTGTTTTCCGTTTACCTTTACGCGTTCTGGAATTAGTTCTTGTGCGTTGACCTCTCGCAGGTAAACTTCTTCTGTGTCGAAGACCACGATAGCTGCCAATATCCATTAAACGTTTAATATTTTGCTGAACTTCAGAACGAAGTGCACCTTCAACTTTATAATCTGCTTGAAGCACGCCACGAATTGCGGCAACTTCGTCTTCGGTTAAGGCCGAGACTTTTTTGTCGCGATCAATGTTTGCTTTTTCTAAAACTTCTTTTGCTACTTGTTCACCAATACCAAAAATATATTGAAGACCAAAAAAGACTTTTTTGTTTTTGGGTAAATCAACTCCAGCTATACGAGCCAACTATGTATCTCCTTTATTTTAAATTAACCTTGGCGTTGTTTGTGTTTAGGATTTTTGCAAATCACTCGCACAACACCTTTACGCTTGATAACTTTACAGTTATCACAAATTTTCTTTACAGACGATCTAACTTTCATATTTTCTCCGCTTATTTATATCTGTAAGTAATTCTGCCTTTTGTTAAATCATAAGGCGAAAGTTCAACAGATACTTTATCTCCAACCAGTATTTTTATAAAATGCATTCTCATTTTGCCGGAAATGTGAGCAAGAATTTCGTGACCATTATCCAGCTGCACTTTAAAATGTGCGTTTGGTAATGTTTCGGATATTACTCCATCAACTTTTATTGGACCTTGCTTTGCCATATTAACAGACTGTTAAAATTTCCGGTTTCCCGTTAGTTACTAAAATTGTATGCTCAAAATGTGCTGACGGTAATCCATCTTTTGTTAGGACTGTCCAGCCGTCATAACCTAATACGACTTCTTTCTTTCCCATGTTTACCATCGGCTCAATTGCCAGCGTCATTCCGCTTTTCATTTTCGGACCAGAATCTCTTTTGCCATAATTAGGGATTGAAGGATCCTCATGCAGGCGTTTTCCAACACCGTGCCCGGTTAATTCTCTAACAATTGAAAAACCATTTTCTTCAACGTAAGATTGTACAGCATGAGAAATATTGTGCAACCGTCTATTTTCAAGTGCTTCTGCAATTCCTAAATAGAGTGATTTTTCTGTTACATCCATCAATTTTTGAATATCGGCAGAGATGTTTCCAACAGCCACAGTTAATGCGGCATCACCATAATAGCCGTTCTTATTTACTCCAACATCAATTGAAATAATATCGCCTTCAACTAAAACGGTTTTTGCAGGAATACCATGTACAACTTCACAATTTCTCGAAGAACAAATCGTTGCCGGAAAAGGATTGCCATCACCTTGAGAGTATCCTTTAAATGCCGGCTTAGCACTTTTTGATAAAATAAAATCTTCTGCTATTATGTCCAATTCTTTTGTTGTAACACCTGGATGAACATGGCTTTTTACCAGTTGAAGAGTTTGTGCTACAATCAGAGAACTTTCTCTTATAAAATCAATCTCTTTTTTTGTCTTAATTAAAATCAATTTTTTTTAAGCTCTTCGGCCTTTGATTTTTCCGGATTTCATAAATCCGTCGTAATGTCTCATCAATAAGTGGGATTCAATTTGTTGCAAAGTATCTAATGCAACACCCACAATAATCAACAAGCTGGTTCCGCCAAAGAATTGAGCAAATCTTCCTGATACACCAAAGCGACCAACAAATGCAGGTAATATTGCAACGATTGCCAGAAAGAAAGATCCGGGTAAAGTGATTTTAGTTAAAATATTATCGATAAAATCAGAAGTATGTTTTCCCGGTCGTATACCAGGAATAAATCCACCTTGCTTTTTCATATTATCTGCAACGTCTTTCGGATTAAAAGCAATTGCAGTATAAAAATAAGTAAAAAAGATGATCATCAAAGCGTACAAAAATGAATAAACCGGTGAAGTATAAACAAAATAACTTGAAACACTTTGCAGCATTTCATTATTCGGGAAAAACGATAACACCGTATTCGGAATAAACATAATTGATTGCGCAAAAATAATAGGCATAACACCGGCTGTATTTACACGTAATGGAATATATTGTGTAACTCCGCCATAAACTTTTCTACCAACAACTCTTTTTGCATATTGAACAGGAATTCTTCTTGTTCCCTGGGTGACTAAAATAACTCCGGCAATTACTAAAACCATAAAAGATAAAACAACAATTTCAACAACCAGACTTCTTGTTCCTTGAGAAATCATTTGATATTCATCTAGCATAGCATAAGGGAACCGGTCAATAATACCAATGAAAATAATTAAAGAGATACCGTTGCCAAGTCCTCTCTCTGTTATTTGTTCACCGAGCCACATCATAAAGACAGTACCGGCAGTTAAAATAAGAATTGTCGATAAAACCCATGCAACGCCTTGTACTTGTGCAGGAATAATTGAAACACCCTGAACATTAATATTAGCTAACCGAATGGTAATACCCCAAGCTTGCATAGCAGAAATCAAAACAGTTCCATACCGGGTTAATTGCGTAATCTTTTTTCTTCCCTCTTCGCCTTCTTGCTGAAGTTTTTGGAAATAAGGAACAACAGCACCCATCAATTGAAGAATAATTGAAGCAGAAATGTAAGGCATGATTCCCAATGCAAAAATTGCGGCATTGTGAAAAGCACCGCCTACAAATAAATCATAAAGACCAAACAAGTTATCACTTGTTTGATTTTTCATTGACTGCGCTAAAAGCGTAGCATCAACACCGGGAACCGTTACGTGAGCGCCAAACCGAACAATCAATAATACAACTAAGGTATAAATAATTCTCTGGCGGAGTTCCGTTATCTTAAAAATATTACGAAAGGTATCAGTTATTTTCGACATTTATATCCGCATTAAACTAGTTTAATTGAACCGCCAACAGCTTCAATTTTGGCTTTAGCTGATTGACTGACGGCATTTGCTTCGAGAGTTAGTTTAGCTTTAAGTTCACCGTTTCCTAAAACCTTTAAAGGAAGTTTTTTAGAAGAAAGTAATCCATATTGTTCAAGCACTTCTACCGTGATGACCTTAGGTAAAGATATTCTATCAGCTAATTTCTGTAAATCAGAAACATTAATTATTTGAACTTCTTTTTTAAATATGTTTGTAAAACCGAACTTAGGAATTCTACGTTGCAACGGCATTTGACCGCCTTCAAACCACGCTCTAAATTTTGCACCGGAGCGCGAATGCTGTCCATTCATACCTTTGGTAGATGTACCACCATGCCCGGAGCCTTCTCCTCTACCGATTCTTTTTCTGTTTTTTCTAGAACCTTTAGCATATTTTAGATTACTTAAAACATCCATAAAACAAACCTTTTCTTTTAAACTATTCAGTAATTTCTTGAACTGAAACTAAATGGGGAATTTTTTTGACCATTCCTCTAATCTGAGGAGTGTCATTATGAATGACCTGATAATTAGGTCTGCCCAGACCTAACGCTTCAATTGTGCGTTTCTGTCTTATCGGTCTATCAATAATACTACGTGTCTGAGTTATTTTTAATTTCTTTGCCATCGTCTTCTCACTTATGCGTTAAACAATTGGTTAATTGACATCACTCTTTTAGCAGCCATTGCTTTCGCACTAATTAAAGATTGTAATGCATCTAAAGTGGCTTTTACCTGATTATGAGGATTGCTTGATCCTAAAGACTTCGTAAGAATATCCTGAACTCCGGCAGCTTCCAAAACGGCTCTTACTCCACCACCGGCGATTAGCCCGGTTCCAGCAGAAGCAGGTTTCAATAAAACTTTACCGGCGCCAAATTTACCAATAATTTCATGCGGAATTGTGTTTTTGTGAAGCGTTACCGACACTAAATTTTTCTTAGCGTCGTCAATTCCCTTAGAAATTGCATCTGTAACTTCATTTGCTTTTCCAAGACCAACACCAACCGTGCCTTCACCGTTACCAACAACAACAATAGCATTAAAACTGAACCGGCGTCCACCCTTAACCACTTTTGCAACACGGTTAATGTGAACAACTTTTTCTTTCAGTCCGTCACTTGGTTCGTTCGATTTAACATTTTTTTTCAATGAATACTCCGTTTAAATACCTTACATGAACTTTTATGCTGCCGAGGGAGGATTCGAACCTCCGCAGACGCCTCCAAAGGGCGTTGTCCTACCATTAGACGACCCGGCAATCATTTTATAATTTTAATCCGCCTTCTCTGGCGCTTTCGGCTAAAGCTTGAACTCTTCCATGATACCGATAGCCGTTTCTATCGAATACCGCTGCAGTAATATTTTTTTCTAACGCTAATTTTGCGATATGTTTACCAACAACTTTGCTTTTTGCAATTTTGCCTTTTGCTTGTTTGATGGTTTCCGCTAAATCTTTCGTAGCATCTGAAGCAGAAACAAGTGTTGTACCGGTTACATCGTCAATCATCTGCGCATAGATTTTACCAAGGCTACGATAGACTGTTAAACGAGGTCTAACTGAAGTACCGGAAATCTTTTTTCTAATTTTAGTTTTTGAACGTTCTCTATTTGCTTTTTTTACATACATCTTTTTCCAAAGCTCCTATTATTTACCAGCGGTCTTTCCGGCTTTTCTTCTTATTACTTCAGTTGAATATTTAATACCCTTGCCTTTATAAGGTTCAGGTTTACGTATAGATCTAATTTTTGATGCCACCGCACCGACAAGCTGTTTATCAATTCCTGAAATAACAATTTGTGTTTGAGTTGGAGTTAAGAACGTAATTCCTACCGGAGGCATAAAATAAACCGGATGAGAATATCCAATATTAATAAGTAAATTATTTTCTTTTAACTCTACACGGTATCCAACGCCAACGATATCTAAAGTTTTCGAATACCCATCGCTAACACCGATTATCATATTTTGTATTAAAGAACGTGTTAATCCGTGTAACGCACGATTTTCTTTTTGATCGTTAGAACGAGATGCGATAATTTCATTATCTTTAATTTCAAGCGAAATATTCGGATGAAACGTATCGTGCAATTCCCCTTTCGGACCTTTGACCGAAAGAGCTTGACCGTTTAATTTAACGGTTACATTTGAAGGTATAACTACCGGTTTTTTTCCAATTCGTGACACTACAAAACTCCGTTAAAAATTACCAAATTTTACAAATAACTTCTCCACCAACTGCTTCACGTTTTGCTTGTTTATCTGTAAGCAATCCTTTAGAAGTGGAGATAATTGAAATTCCATATCCGTTTAATACCCTGGGGAGCTCTTCCTTCTGAGAATAAATTCTCAACCCGGGTTTGCTAATTCTTTGTAATCCGCTAAGCGCAGAAACTCCGTTCGTATAACGGAGAAATACTCTTAGAATATTTTGTTTATCGTCTTCAACAATTTGATAATCGACGATAAAATTTTGTGCTTTTAAGATTTCAACAATACTCTTTTTTTGTTTTGAAAAAGGAATATCAACTCTTCTTTTT
>Ga0172379_10001255_pt1 | contig 52453 bp, 35 predicted proteins | sample GrowelOW334metaG_FD_119756 | JGI IMG/M metagenome (GOLD analysis project Ga0172379, IMG submission 119756) | Groundwater microbial communities from an aquifer near a municipal landfill in Southern Ontario, Canada - Groundwater well OW334 metaG | ecosystem: Environmental > Aquatic > Deep... | reverse complement strand
GGCGAGGGCGATTTTGCCGAGCCAGACCCAGGCTTCCGCCTGGATCTCGCGGAGTTTTTCGGTCACTGGCAACGCGGCGACTTCGTTTAACAAGCGACCGGCTTCGCCCGGTCTGCTTGGCGTGCCAAGGAGCGCGGTGTACCCTTTGATGGTGACGGTGTTTTTCCCGTGCCGGACCGGCTTGTCCTGCGCGGCGTTGAAATCGACGGCGATAAAAGCCTGGCGGGTCAAGTTTTCCGCCAGGGTCCGTTTGGCATCGGCAATAATTTCCGGCTCCAGGAGATCTGTTTGGCCGATGATCTTACGAATGTTGGTCTCGGCGTTTTGGAGCATGACCAGCTGGGTGAGAGCGTAATCTTTCGGCTGTCCGGTCCTGGTCTCGCCGGCCCGGAACATCTCTTCTTTGACCTGCCAAAGGTAGTTGAAGGCTTCCATCTGCTTGACCCAAAGAGGCCGATTGGCCGGAGCGGTGATGATGGTCGTGTTATAACCGTTGAGCCAACGGGTGTTGTCGGCCAGGAAGGCGCTGGCGACTCGGAGTAGCCTTAAATGGGTGTGACCGGTCACTCCGTTAATGGATAAAGCGGTGTTCCGCAGGTTGAGGTCTTTGAGAATGAACGAAGCGCGGAGGAGGCACTCCGCCGCCATCTGCTTGATCTGGACAAAAAAGAGGTCAGTTATTTCACTGACCCGGGTTGCCTGTTTGAGCAAGTTGTAGGCGGCGGTGATCCGACCGAGCGCCTGGGTTGGAGAAATCTCTTCTCCAGAGAGGGCAAGCAGAACCTGGGCTTTTTGGATTTGCGCGTTGCCGCGGGCAAAGCGGAGCCGCCGCCGCGCTTCGTACGGATGCTGGGCCCGGGAAAGATCGTTGTAAGTTTTTCCCCGGTTTATTTTGGGGTCTTCGCTGACCTGGTTGGTCAAAACCAGGTCGAATTTGCGTTTGGCCGCTTCATAGTAACCGTCGGCTTTTGTCCGGTCGGGGGCGTTGATCGCCATTTGCAGGATCATTTCTCCTTCGAGCTCCGGATCGGGGAGATTGCGGATCGTCGCGTTGCTGGGGACCCGGCTGTAATAAGCGTGGATCTCTTGATAGAGCCGATACCGGATTTCTTTTTTGGTCAAACCGGCGGGCAAATTACGGCCAAAACCGAGGGTCTTAAGCTGGTCCGGATATTTATCCGGTTCCGCTGCTAAAATAAAAGCGATCTGGGATTTTTGATAAATATCCCCCGCGCCGCTGAAGCTTTTGATCGCGGTATTGAGGTCATCCAGATAGGTTGGATCACCGATTTCACGTTTTTTCAGGAAGCGGACAAAGAGGAGATCGAACATCGTATGGGAAGCGGAAAACATTTTCGCGTCAGCGGTAACCCAGGCGCGCGCTCTGGCGCGATGATACGAGGCCAGATAACCTTGGTTGTCCTTGCTGGCCATTGCTCGGGTCAGTTCAGCGATCTGGGTCTCGTTTCTGGTTTTTAGAAAAGAAGGCGTTTCGTCGAAACGGATAAACTCGCGCGGCAGGGTTGTTTCTTGTTTTGCGGTCCTTGACTGGGGCATGACGATCCCCTGGGTAGAGTGATGGTTCATCAAGCTTAACGCGAACCAGACCCAATTTTGCGCATAATAATCGTCGTCTTCCGACGCTTGCCAGGAACCTTGTTTGTCGTCGTAGCGGGCCTGGATCCGGGTGAGGATTTTATTGGCCGAGTCGGTGTCGCCGGCCGCCCAGAAGTAGACCAGGTAAGCGGCGAGGGACTGGGGAGTTTCGCTGCCCCAGTGTTCACGGCCGTCAAGCAGGTAACTGCTGAAGATTGTGCCGCTGCCGCTGCTGCTAAGCTGCTGTCGCAAAAAAGAATATGGGCCAAAGTCAGCGGGCGTGCCGGTCCGATCGTTAAAAAACCGTCTGGCCATCGCGTCGTTCGGGTTTTCCTTAAGCCGAACTGCCATCCAATAAAGGGTCCGGAACGCGTCATCGCCGCCGAAGTAGAAATCTTTTCCGGTGTGATCATCCTTTTGCCAGCTGTAATCGTGAAGATTGAATTGGTTGTCGATCGCGATCCAGGCGGGGGTAAGATTTTTATTGCCGACAACCTTTTGTTTGGCGGGATCATAAACGGTGGCGTCCGCCGACCGCTCGATCAGTTCATAGGCCGGGGCGACCATCGAGCGCCAGTCGTGGGCTTGGTCGGCGCTGGCAAAAAGACGATCGTAATAAGAAGGCCGGAAATATGAAGTGTTGATGCCGAAAGTCGGGCTATTGTCGAAAGGATCGCGGGTCTTATCTTGGGTGTCGCCGGCGAGCAGGACCCGGCGGCCGGCGACAACTCTGGTTTCCTTGTTCCAGATGTCGTTTAAAACAGCCAGTCCTTCGCCTTGGTAATTGATCTGGCCGGCGCTTCCCCATTTTTGATGAGCCTGGATGAGAGCGGCGGCAATATCCTGGTCGGCGTCGGAAGCCGGGTCGGAATCAAAATGGGTGGCGACGACCCCGCCGGCGCGGCCGCCGCAATCGGGGGTCCAGCGCCAGGCGAAAAGATGATCGTTTTTATTGAAAGCTTGCCAGGTCCGGGTGTTGGAGTTAAAAACCTGGCGGATATTTTTTCTTTGCAGATTGGTTTGGACCCACTGCCAGACCCGGTCAAAAGTCGTCCGGTCGTTCATTTCGACCGCTCGGAGCAGGGCGTAGGAAGCTCCTTCAGAATAGGTTAATTTTTCATCGAAATTGCCATCGGCGTCGTTGTCGTTGTTATCCAAGTCAGCGATCGGACGTCCGTCCGAAGCGATTTGTTTCTTAACGGAATAATCATAAGAGGTCTTTAGTATGCCGCTAAAATCTACCATGATTGGTCTCCTTTCTGACTATATATCGTTAATTTAGGCAAATAATTTCAGTCTAAATTAGAAGGTGTAACGATCTTCAGCAATATCGGGGAAATCCATGGTCATAAAGGTTGGACGATAGAAGAGATCGTATTTGACCGTCGAGCGACGGGATTCAAAATAGGTGCTTTGGCCGAACTCATAAACCACATCGCCTTTTGGCTTGGTGCTGCTTAATGAAGACGCAACAGTCATGAAATGGTAAAGTTCCGCTCGGATGGAGTGGAGATCAAGGGTTAGACGTTCGCCGTACTGTTGTTCAAATTTAACGGAATTGTCCAAGGTTCCAAGTTGATTCATGAGCTCCGTCAGTTTGGCGGCGGCGGCAGGAAAGTCGCGTCGGCCAATCAGGGCTGTTACCGCTTTCATCTGCCGGCCTAACTGGGCGAAAACGTCGGCCCTTTTCAAGACGTCAAAAATCTGGGCGGTTTCGGCTGCGGTCAGTTGCAGTTTTTTAGTGTTCAAGTTTTGGGCGAATTGTCCCTGGCGGTTCAAGAAATCAGGCTTGACCTTGCCGCCCCGGTCAAGGCAACCGGCGGCAATCAGCGCTTCCTGGACCGGCTGTCGTTTATCGGCCGCAACTACGTAAGAATAGCGATTTATTTGACTATTGTAATCCAACATGATTTGGGCGACGTTTAAGATTTTATTAGTGATGTCGAGCTGGTGGGAATTAAGATTGTTGGCCAAGACCCGAATGACCTGTTGGATCTTATCGGTGATATGCGTTGGTAGAGGGGAGGCGACTAGCCGATCGCTGGCCTGCAGAATCGACAGCGCCTCATCGTAGCGTTTCAATTGGGTCAGAGCGCCGGCTTCCCTGATATTGAGCTGAACCTCGAAATAAATCCGGTCCTCTTCATTAAAGTCGCGATAATTCCCCCTGATTTTATTGATCAGGCTGATCGTTTCTTCTGGGTCGACCAGGTTTTTTACTTTCACGTAGACTCCGTTTTTTTGGGTCGGGATCCCGGCCAGTAAGTAGATGACCCGAATAAAATCAAATTCGACCCCAAGATACTCGTTCTCCTGGATATTGCCTTGCGGTAAAACCTCGCTTATTGTTTTTGCTTCGTCCAATTGCCGGCGGGGATCGTTGACGGCATATATGACGGTGCTGAAGTTTTTACCATCAAGAAAATTAGTCGGCTCACCCAGTTGGTTGATCGGAGCGACATAAGCGGCGTCGCGGATGTTTATTTCCAATTGTTTAATCCGCGCCCAAATATGAAGATAGGGGAACCGCTGATTGATATTGGGGAAAAATGAATCCCTGGCGGAGGCGACTAAAATATCCGCCAAACGAGAGTGATTTATTTTGCCGCTGTACGGCGTGCTATTGCGTTTAAAAATATCAAGAACCGTACTTTTATCTTGAGGGCTTAAAATATCCAGCCGTTTAGCGTCGAGATTAGGATCCGTCCCGCCCAAAGAGTTAATGATCCAGGGGTACAAATTCCAAAGCTTCAGCCAGATTTCATTGCGTTGGTCGCCGAAGGAATCAAGATCGGAAATAATGACCGTCCCGGGATATTGTTGATTAAGCGTTTGTTCCGCTTGGGCCATGGCGGAATTAAGCGCCGGGAATCGTTTCAAATCATCGATAGTCTTCTGATTGGCCGCGGTGTTTTCCGGATAATAGCGGATCCGGTCGGCCAGAAGGAGGAGAAGTTCCCCCTCAACCATCGTCGCTAAATCCAGAAAGAACGACGAATTGACCCGATCAATGGTGTTTAACTGGGCCTCGATCGGGGGGGTGGTGGAAAAGTCCTTCCAGAAAAGACCGGTCAAGGCCTGGGCCGCGATCTTGCCCAAAGTGCGGAAAGTAATGTAATTAGCAATCTCATCTTCACCGGTCAGACGGTTGGCCAACAGGAGCTCTTGCTTGGCTGATTCGACGTTGATTATCTGCTCGGCGACGTTATTAATGCTTTTTAACCGCGGCCAGGCGACCAAGGCTCCGGCCTGCTTGAGGAGGGCGATTCCGTGATGATAGTGATAAATGCCGGCCAGGGTGTTTTTGCGGGCCGTCGGGTTGATATAACCATGGTCAATATTAAAAGTAATCGCCTCATCGATTACTTTTGGCGCGGCGACAAGTTTGAGCCGATAACCATTCGGGCCATCGGGGATCGTTAGGTCTATTTTGATGCCTCCCCGCTCATTGGTGGCCGAAATGCTTTGATAAATGGCAAACGCGGTCCGGTAATAGTCTTGATTGTGGGTGAGATTGGCCAGCTTTTGATAAAGATCGGCTAAAGTGATCAACCCTTTCAAGAGAGTAAAATAGTCCGGCTTGGATGGATAAGTCGGCTGATTTTGCAGGTCTTCGATCTGGGCGATGCCGCGCCGAACCAGGGCAATCCCTTGCTGATAGTAAGCTTTATTTTCTTCCTTGGCTTGAGAATATATTTCCGCTTGAATAAAATTGAGCTCGGCCAGATTATAGAGCGGCGGCAATCTTTTTACTTTTGAGGTCGCGTCGGCCGCTTTTTGGGTTTCCAACCGGTTTTGGAAAGCCTGGGCGATCGAATTGGCTTCGGCTAAGGCCTGAAGGTTGGAATTTTCCATAACGTATTGAAGGTAGACCCCCAGCAGGGTGATCGCGTTGGCCCAATATTGCCGGCTGTCGACGAAGAAAGAAAGGAGATGCGTTTGCTTTTGCTGGTCAAGGCCGTGGATGGTCTTCAGTTCCGGGAAAGTGCTTAATAGCTGCGCCAAATTATAGGAGTCGAAGTCGGCGGCTAAGACATCCTGCTTGGGAACAGCGGCGATTGCCCGTAAAACCTGGGCTAGATCGGCGACATCCAGGCGGCCGTTTTCAATTTCAAATTTTATTTTTTCAGCGTCAAGCCTGGGGCGCCCCTCGCAGCCGACGAAGCCGATGGACGAGTCGATCTCGCCGAAGGGGAGCGTTTTGCCCGGGGTTGACGGGGCCGGACCGCTGGCTGCGGCCGTGGTCGGCGCGCCGGCGATGATTCCCTGAAGAAAAGTGTTTTTAGGGTCGTCATTGATCAAGGAGAGGCTAAACCAGATCCAATTTTGGGCGTAGTAAAAATCATTTTCCCGCTCGGTTCGCCAAAACCCGTCCGGATTGTAATTGACCATGATTTTTTCCATGATCTTATTGGCGGTTTCTTTGTCGCCGGCGACCGCAAAATAAGCCATGTAAACGGCCAGCGTCTGCAAAGATTCGCCTGCCCAGTGCGGCGTGCCGTCCAGATTGTAGCCGCTGACAAGCGTTCCGCGGGCGGCAAATTCCTTTCTTAAAAAGGCCAGGGGCCCAAAGTCGGCGGCGGTCCCGCTGGCGTCGGTCATATAGCGGCGAGCGGCGGAATCGCCGGGATCGCGTTGCGCCTGCGTCGCCAGCCAGAAGAGCGTCCGGAAAGCGTCCCCGCCCATGTAGTAATCATTGCGGCTGTGATCGTCTTTTTTCCAGCCGTGGTCCCTGATCCGCCCTTGGCTGTCGAGCGCGATCCAGTCGGGGACTAAATTGACCTTCCCCTCGACCGGGGCTCCCGTTTCGTTGTGAAAGGTGGTATCACCGGCTTTTTCGATCAGCTCATAGGCCGGGGCGGTCAGAGAGCGCCAATCATGAACCGAATCGTTCTGCGCGAATAGCGTGTTGTAATAGGTCGGCCGCAGGTAAGAAAGATTAATACCGAACGTCGGTTCACCGCTTAAGGGATCTTTGGTGTAGATCTGGGTGTCGCCGCCGAGTAAATAGCGCCGGTTATTGATGACCTTGGTTTCTTTGGTCCAGATGTCATTTAAAATAGCAACCGCCTCGGTTTTGTAATTCGGCTGTCCCCACTTTTGAGCGGCGAGGAGCAACGCGGCGGCAATGTCTTGATCGGCATCGGAGGCCGGGTCAATATCATAAGTTGTCAGAACGGCGCCGGGCCGGTCGTTAACGCCGGGCAGGTAGCGCCAAGCGAACAGATGATCGCGTTTGGCCGGGTCGAGCGGCTCAAAAGCCTTAGTGGCCGGGTTGTAGAGCTGGCTGATGTTTTGGCGCTGCAGGTTTTTTTGCGTCCAGCGCCAGACCTTGTCGAAAGTCTCGCGATCGTTCCTTTCCACGGCGCGCAGCATAACATAAGAGACCCCTTCTGAAAAAGTGATTTTTTCCCGCAGATCACCGTCTTTGTCCAGATCGGTCAGGTCGGGGTCGGCCAGCGGGCGGCCGTCCGCGGCGATTAAATTGCGGCGGTAGTAGTCATAGGAATTGCCTAGGATTTCATTAATGTTGACCATCGTCTATTAACCTCACTGTTTCTAATTCTTTTTTCATTGGCTCCGGCAGATTGATGCTGGACAAAGCGTCAATCATTAATTGCCAGCGATTGGGCGCGGTGGTCAGATCGACTTCAGGCATCAGCAGAATTTTCTTTAAGTAATCATAACGGTTGAGCTTTGGCCAGTCAATGGCCTTGTCGAAGTTGGCCTTTGCTTCCTCCAGGTTCGTCGCGGTCGCGGCCGAAACCCGTAAGATGCCGATAAGTGAAGCGAACGCGAGGTCCAAAAACGGCCGACGTTCGTTCGTGACCTGGCCGAACGCCCAGTTAAATGAACGGTCGGATGAGCTTAATTGCCCCGTTTTTTCCCAGGCGAGGACGCTTTGGAACAAGCTTTTGGCCGCGGAGTAATCACCCTTGGCCTTATGAAGGTTGATGAAAGCGAGTCCAAGCTGGGCTTTAGCTTCAAGATACTTGATCTGGTCGGAATCAGCGGCTTCCCGATAATGACGAAAAGCGCTTTTTTCGGCTTCAGCTTTCCCCCAAGCGGAGACTTCTTGATAATATGGTTCCGCTTTCTCGAACATTCCTTGAGAGAAATAGAGATCGGCCAGTTCCAGCCTGGTGCGGGCGAGGTAGCCGGGAACGGAATGTTGATGAATCTGCTGGGCGACCATTATTTCCTTGCCTTCGGGCGAGAATTCCTGAATAAGCCGCTCATAGGTCTGAATGGCCTTTGGCAGATTGCCCAGCAGGAGTTGAATTTTTGCCATTTGGAGAATAACTTCAAAATACTCTCTGACGTACTGAACGCGGGGATGGTAATTGATCCCTTCGTCGGGTTTCTTGTCGGCATCCTTTAACGCTTCTTCCGCTTGCTGCAGATAGCCGGGATCTTTGAGAAGCTCGGCCAGTTCAGCGAGTGTTTTCGCCCGATCAATCCGTCTTAAGTTGGCGTCTTTAGCGTTGATCGGTCCAAGGGTTGGGCTGATCAAGTCGAGGTTCTCAAGGTGTTCAATAAGGTCATTAATGCGTTCCAATTCTTCGTGATTGGAATAGCGGCTTTCGATAGCCGGGCAATGAGGGAGCGGCGAAAGAGGATCAGCGCGATCGGGGCTAATCCCGTTACCGGTTGTAATATTGGCCGTCAGATCAAGCGGGCGCAGGGCGGCTTGATACGCCGTTTTAGCCGCTGGGTCGGTCAAGCCCCACGGCCGAAAAGTGCGGCCTTCCAGTTGGGAGATATTCATGAAGATGGTCGCGCCTATTTTTTCCCGGCTAAAAAAGGCGACCGCTTGATTGATGTAGGTCGCTTGCTCCGCCGGCGAACCGGAACTGCCGAATTCCACGATTATCGGCTTGCCCAGGGCTTTTATCCCCGGGAGAGTTTGTTTCAGCAGTTCGAGGCCCCCTTCGTTATAAGCGGAGACCTGGACCCATTGGAATTCATCGGCTGGGGGGGGTGTTTGCCACGAAGAAGGATCGTTCGGATTGACCTGCCAGACCCAAGTGATGTTAGTGGCGCCGGCCGTAAGAGAGAGCGCGCGGATCTTTTGAAAGGCGGCTTTTGCCTGATCGGTGGAGATCTGGTGGGAGGGATCGGCGCGGAAAGAAACTAGGACCGGTCCGCCAAAATCTTTGGCCCCGGTGGCGAAGTTGGTAATGCCTTCATTATATGTCCCATCAATTATCCCTTTTATTCCCAGAAACTGACTGCGGGATTGGCTGCCGCTTCCCGGTTCAATAATAATGTTAAGGGCCCCCCCGGTTTTTTTCATTTCGACCGCTTCTTTATGCGGAAAGGGGGTGGCGGACATCATTTCCCGAAGTTTAACGAAACGCTGCGCCAGGTCGATGTGCTGGCCGGACATCTGGGCAAAACAGTAGAGGTGTTCTTTGTCCGCCGCTAAATTGGCCATTACCCCGTGGTACATGCCGGTTTGGGGCGGGACAACTATCTGGTTGGCGGTTTGCTTGGACAGATACAACCGCTGATAAGCCTGCTGTCCGCCGGCCGCGGCGGTAACCAGCGCTAATGTTCCGATAAACTTCTGGAGTCTGCTAATTTTGGTCATTGTGCGCTCCTCCCTGTTGCGGCAGAGTCGATCTTCTTAAGCTCCGCTTGGGCCAGACTAACCAGCAGCTCATCTTTCGGTTCCGGCCGGAAGATAGCATTATACGCCGCTTTAGTCGAAGTGTCTTTTTCTGTCAGGTAAAGCCGGAAGGCCCAATAAAGATTGGCGGCCAGGCCCATCTTTAAGTACTGCTCACGATTAACGACGGCCTCAAAGGCTTCCCTGGCCTCGTCTGTCCGGCCTTGAGCTAAAAGCCGATAGCCGGTGAAGAAGTAGCGGGCGTCTTCGCGGAGCGGGCGGCCAATCGGAACATCTTTCAGGTTAAACCCGAGTTTTTCCAGCTCTTTTTCCGCCAGCAGGACAAAATTCATATCGCGGTAGGTCGCCGGATCGCTGACCAACCCCTTGAGGATATCGGTCTCTTCCTGGTATTTTCCGGCTTGAATCAATTGGTAGGCCCGGAAGAAGCGAGTGCCATTTTCATCAAAAACATCATTGATGATTGTCGCCGCTTTGGCTCGGGCCGCTTCGACTGCCCCTTCGGTGGTCCCTGCGGCGTGCTTGGCTTCCGGGTTTAGCGTCTGACAATTTTTAATGAACTTATAACCGAGGTAGTTAATATAGGCGGCGTAGAGCGCCCAGAATTCATTGAAACCGAACCCTTGGCTTAGAGGATTGCCTCCCAGGACCAGGAAATTGGGGACCGTTTGCATCAGCCCGACCGCGACCGATGAAACTGAAGTCGCGATGAGGTAAGAAAGAAAACGGCTGTTTTCTTCAGGGAGAGCCCCTTTCTTTTGCAGGGCGGTCACGACAAATTGACCATATTGCCACCCTTTCCGGAAGAGTTCCGTCACTCCGCGGGTGGATTGGAAAAAGAAGGCCTGGTTCATGGCCGGGCCCTGGATAAAGGCCCAGTAAAAGAGGCTCCGTCCGGTCGCGGTGGTATTGCGGCCCAGGTAGTGCCGGGAATTTGAGTACATGGCGGCGCCGGCCATGAAATCAAAGGCGTAGGAAAACAGGAAGTAATCGTCAACAATATAGGGCTTGATCCGTCCGCCGGAGAAAAGGAAGACGGCGGGGGAGACATTCCTGGCCAGCTCCGCCCGCGGCCATTGGTACCAAAGATCGAACAGGAGATGTTCATATTTTTGCTTCCAGGAGCCGGAGATCCCCTGACCGCCAAAGAACTTGACCACTTCGCGCATTTCGTACGGCATCAAGGCGTCGGCCGCCAGCTGCATCGCGGTGTTGTATCTTTGCGCGTCTTGGCCGTGGACCTGGCCGTAGGTGTTGGGTTGTGATTCAAACCCCGTGACTTTTATATGATATTTAAGCGCCAAGCCTAAAGCTAAGGCTAACGCGAGGACTCCTTGTTCGTCTTCCGAAACCCCCGACAGCCACCCTTTTTCGCGACAGTAGAGGACCAAGGCGACATAGTGGGGCTTGTGGACCATTCGCTCCCAACCGCCGGAGCGGTTCAGGAGCTCGGCCGCGAAAGAGAGGGAGACCCCTTTAGGCAGTCCCAGCAAAACCTCGACCAATTCAAAGAGGTGGCGGTGCTGGCCGACGAACTGGGTCCCGTTTTCGATCGGTTTGCCGTTCGGTTTATCGTTAACGTCGAAATCGAAATCTTTCCCCAGCTGGAGAGAGCCGCTGCGCCCTTCCCGGTCGGGCGGAAAAGCCTCGCTGAACAGCTGACGGACCACCCCGTAGAAATATTCGTCGCGGAACTGCGCCTGATCGCCGGCCGGGAACGCCTCGTCGCGGAAAAATTGGCCGTGCTGGCGCTGACCGTGAACGACGCTGTGATAGGTGCCGTCGATCACTTCCGGTTGGCGGGTATAGAAAATCTCGATCGCCAAGCTGTCAACGGCGTTAAGGTCGCTGAAGCTGGAGCGGAGGTGCAAGTCGGTCGCGGCGGAAACCTCGCCGAGGTAGAGTTCGGTTGTTCTGATGTTGCCGTTGGCGTCTCTTTCCATGGAGCCAAGAGTATAAGCTTTGAATTTGTCCTCTTTTTTGTCATACCGGACAAAGAGGGTCTTCAGCGGCAGATCGCCAGTCATGGCAAAACGGATAAATTTGGTGTCTTTCCCGGCCCTAATCGCGGCGGTCCCCCGGTTCGGGGTCGGCCGGTAGCTAATCGGTCTGGTCAGGGAGAGCGGAACCCATTTCACTTTGCCTTTGGCCGTTCTGATCTTGGCTGAAGAAGTTGGGACGGCAAAGAAGAGTTGGCGGTCCGGTTCCGCGGCCGCCAAACTAAAAGCGGTTTCATTTTCTTTCGACCGCTTGACCGAGACTTTGGTTGTTCGGGTGAGGACCAGCTTGATTTCGCCTTCGATCTTGACGATGCGGGGCCGATATTCTTCGGTCCCGGAATAATCCGCGGTCAGGCGATGGTAAAAGGAATCGAGAGAAGTCATCTGCCGGGCGCTGTTCTGCAGAAAACCGCGGTTTTCGTTGTCGATCAATTCATCCGCCGGAATAACCTTTCTTTCCGTCCCGTTTTCGTCGATCAAGTGGAGGAAATGTTTCCCCTTCTCTTCTTCGACCCGGACGGTCAGTTCGTGTTTGTCGAGCAGTTCCCGCAAGCCGTTGTAGGCCGGGTTTAACTTGCTTGGATTGGACGAATCATAGAGATGAACCGGCAGGGAATAGATAAAATTCGGATTGTCTTTTAGCGGATCGTCGCGCCGCAGCTTGGTGAAAACCAGGCTCTGGCGGTCAGCGCTTAGCTCGGCGCCGATAACTTTGCGCGCTTCTTGAGTGGTGGCGAGGGCGAAAGGCAGTCCGGTCAGGGGGGCGACTTTTTCACTCCCGTCCGCTCCTCTGACCAGCAGGAGCCCCTTCATTTTTAGCGATCCTTGTTTGATCTCTTTAGTATGGCGGGCGTCTTTAACCGGCGACCAGGTGTGGGTTGTTTCGTCGATAAAGATCTCGTCGCTGGAGTTTACTTCTAAAACCTGGTCGACCTCCTTGGCCATTTTGATCCCGGCCCAGCGTTTGTCAAAGGGGAGCGTAGCGCAGTTGGTCGAGATGGTTTTGAGTTTTAAGCGCCGGCCTTTCTGCTTATCGTCATACGTTTCGATTGAGGTGATAAAGTTGGGCCAGAATTGTTGTTTGGCTTCGGTGTCGGGATCGAGCCGCGCGAAACGGAGCCGTTCGTAAGGCTTTTCCCCGTAATTGTCACCGTAGTTGGCGACCAGCCAGGTCGGATAACCGACCCTTTCTTCGAAAACATTGATTTTGATGCGGCGGTCGGCGATCAGTTCGGGCGGGTGCATATGATGCGGCCATTCGGTCTTGATCACTCCCAGCCGGTTATCGGACGCGTCATAGACCTCGATGTAATATTCCCCTTCTTTATTGCCGCGGATCAGGCCGTAGGCGATCGCTTTCCAATCGCCGCCGCCTTCAATGAAGGCCATCCGGTTTTCCGGGTAGGGGATATCGAACCGCTGGCCGTCAACAGTGTAGCAAAAGCCGATGGAAGAATCCTGCAGGCCCCAGGTTAAGACTTTATTGACGTCATGGTTGTGGTCGGGATTGGGATAGTCGGCGGTCCATTCGTCGTAGCCGACGACGCGGAGGATTTTGTCTTTTTCTTCGGTATATTTTAATTCGGCCTGGAGCTCTCTTTCTGTGTTGATGACGATATAGGCCTCGTCGCAAACATTGTAGTTTTGCGCGGCGGCCAGAATGAGCGCCTCCGGTTTGTCGCAAAACCAGAGGGCGTCTTTGCCGAACTTCGCCTCGAATTCGGCGTAAGGTTTATCTTTGAAATTGACCTGGGCCCAAGCTTTAAAGGCATTGATGAAGCCGGCGGGGGCGGCTTGTCCGGCGATCCAAGTCAGGTTATCGGTGGGGATAGTTTTTCCCTCCCAATCGATAATGTGGTGGGGGGGGAGGAGCTCTTGATTGCTGTAGAAGCCTCTGACTTTCAGCGGATGACCTTCGTGGGAAACTTCGACCTCGCTTTCGATCGTGGCGATGTTCGCGGGAGTATTATCGACATTTTTCATCTTGTTGGACATTGCTTGGGAAAGGCCCAGGACCGGGGCGTAATCTTCCCGCCGGACCCAAAGATAAGGTTGGTTTTCGGGCTGATCGCCTTTTTTGTGATTGTATTGCGGATTGTTGACCCGAACGTAAGTCGACGGAACATAAGCCGGTCGGAGCGTTTGCTTGCCGGCGTGGATAACCAACTGCCAGACCTGGTAGAGGGTATCGCCCAAATGGGTTTCGGCTTTTGATAGGTTGGCGGTTTTGGTTCCGAGCCGATCGTCATAATAATCCAATTTTCTTAGTACGTGGTTGTGTCCGACGGTGAAGATCTTCAGCATGTCCAGGAAAGTTGCTTTCATGTCCTGGGGGGTAACCAGGTCGTTTTGGTTGGCTTCCCGCAGATATCTTGCCATTTCCAAGAAGCGGAACCCCCGGATCCTGACGGCATCGAAGCCTTGCCGCATAAAGGGGTCGTCGCCGTCCATTTTAAAGCGGCGGTCAGCTTCCGGCCGTTTTTTGTCCTCTGTCATCATGGCGCGCAGGTGGGGGATATAGTATTCGTTTGAAGCTTCGTCAATTTTGGAAAAAAGCTGTCCCAACTCATCAAAAACAACCGCTAAGTCAGCGGCGGCGGCTTTGGCGTCGGCCGGCATCATGGCGGAATCGGTAAAGCGATCGTAAGCGGCAAAGAATTTGCCGTAGAGCTCCTTTTGCCAATCTCTAAGGGTTTGGTGGACTTCGCGGGCGGCGCGCAAATGGCGGGCTTTTTCCAGGTTAAACGGATCTTCCGCTTCGCCGCCGCAAAAGTTGACTTCGGTTCCCGGATATTCCATGGTCAGGACATTGATTAACTTGGAGAAATTGCGGTCCTGTTCGGTCATGTAGGCGATCATCCGGGCGCAGGTCGCGGTCATTCCCTTGCGCATCGCGTCCGAAATGTAGCTGTCCTCCGGATTGAACATCGATCGCTTGAAGTTAAGGGCCGAGCCGATCCCGGCGGTGCCGGAGTGCCAGTCGGCCATGAGCGCCCAGTAACCGGTGTAAACGGTCGCCAGATCAAAGAAGAGGGCGAGCGGCGAGCCGCCGTACAAAGCGGTCGGGATGATGGTGGTGAGTAAAAGCGGTAGATATTTTACCCCCAAACCGAAAGCATATTCAGTGATTAATTTGTCAATTTGGGAAAAATAATGATTGGTGGCGCGCTTAAAAGCCGCTTCAACCCCGGCAATTATTTTAGTTTCTGTTTTTATTTGGGCGGGAATATTTTTATGGTCTTTGAGATCGGCAAGGATCTCTGCGGCAGTCGTTCCCTTGACGACGTAGGTGTCGGTCCCATTGGTGAGCGTTACGCCGGTTACGCCGTCCGAAGTTCTTTTCCCCAACAGCGACAAGGTTCGTCCGTCAGCCAGCGTGACTTCGCTGGTGTTGCGGCCGTCGATCCGCTGTTCCCGCCAGTTGGCGATCGCTTCGGTCCACCTTTCGATTTTGGTCTTATTAATCGCCAAACGCCAGACAAGCCCGGCGCCGGCAAGCGGCAGGACGAAAGCGGGGACTGACGAGTAAAAGACCGCCGCGGTCATGAGGGTGAAGGCGCCGAAAAGCAGGGTCCGATACGAGAGATAATTGATGCTTCCCAGAATTTTTAAGTTAGGAAAAAGAATATTCGTAAATATTTGTTTTTTGCCGAGGGGTTCGAGCATGGCCATCCGGGTGCTTAAGACTCGGCGATAATCAAGATAGGATTTTGCCAGGGTGGCGAAAAGTCCGCCGCCGAAAACAAAATAATGGACATCCTTCAAGTGATCGTGAAACGCGGTGAAGGTGTCGGAAACGGCGTCCAAGAACATGAAGCCGTGATCAAAAGTAACGGCGCTCCCGTAAACCATATTGGCCATCAGGGATAAGGGGAGAATCCTGCGGCCAAATTCAAAAAGTTTTCCCCAAGTGGAATGGGGATTGGCCTTATGAACGGCAATTGAGGAAATGATCCCGTAAACGGTCGAACCGCCAAGCAGCAGGCCGACCCCGGCCGTCCCGGTTAAAAAGGCGCCGATCCCGGCGGCGGTGCCGGCGCCGATCAGAAAAGCGGTCTTCATCTGGGCCCGGTGAATTTGCGCGCCGTTGAAGTCGGCGGAAATGGTGGCGTAGGCGGCTTCCAGTCCGGAAGCGATATTCTCGAGCGGTTTGGCCGTGCCGACAAAGAGCTCGTCAATTTGCTCGGGATTGACTGCCCGAAGCATGTAAGGCTGGATGGCATCAAGCGAGCTAAGGTTGGCGCGTTGCGATCTTTTTAAAAGACCATTTTTGACCAATTGATCGAGCGTAGAGCGAAGATCATAGGGGTGAAGTTGCCGCAGGCCGCCCGCCAATGTTTCACGATTGACGTAGCCGAGCTGGCTGTAAAGACGGGTAACTCCTTGACTCATGATTGCTTCTCCTTTCGTCCCACATATATATCGCCGTTTTTGAGCGATAATTTCAGCTGATTTTGATCGGTTGCCGCCGGTTCCATTCCGTCGGAAAATTTGGCTGAAATTTGTTTGTCAAAAGCTCGATATTAGTATGGAGGCCGCAATGATCAACCAAATTTCCAGGCAAACCAGTAGTCCGCGTCCCAGGGCTCTGCCAAAAAGGAGCGCCCCCGCTCTGGTTGATCGGTTGGCCCAAACCGTTTTCCCAAACGTACAAATATCTGTTGAGGGCCGGCAATATGCCGGTGTGCCGAGAGAATTCACGCCTTATGTGCTAGCCGCCTCAACCCAGGGGCCCGCCGGTAGCGGCGGCCCAGGCAAATCCCGCCCGCCGGTTAATTCCTATCTTGGGCCGCTAAGGACCTTGTTGGAAAAAGCGGAAAATTCAAGGCTTGGCGTTAAGTCGGTTATTGTCAGCGTCGTCGCCGGTTGCGGCGCCGGAGCGGGCGTTTATTTTTCAGGTTTTACCGGTTATTCGCTTTTTTCACTGTCGCCCTCGCCGTCCGCGGCCGTCAGCTCGTTTTTGTTTCAATGGGGAGCGACCATTACGGTTGGCGTTCTTAGCTCGCTGTTTGTTCTTGGTTTAGCTAAGTTGAAAAATCATCTGCAATTGAGGGTTGCAGCCAAGCAAATATGCAGAACGGCTGAAAATGGAGCCGGACTGGCGAAATTGGCCTTGGCTTTGCACGCTCTTTCTTCCCGGAAAGAAGTCGGATTATCGGTCATTGGTTCGCAGTTAAAAGGGCAGTCGAGAGCTAAGCTGAAAAATTATGTGCGGGCGCTGGCCGAAGCTGAAAAATACCTGGCCGCCTTTAACTTCGATCCTAATAAGTATGCCGATCAAAAAGCGCCCCTCATTCAAGACCCCGTGTCGCGTGACGGCTTAGCGAAGGAATTAACGAGCTATTTAACGGCGCTCCCGGGAGAAAGCGAGGCGGCGGCTGTTTTGCGTGAGTGTCTGAAGAAGCTCAAGGTGGGAGAGACTAAGGGCGACTCTGACGCCGGCCGGGATATCGAGAAAAAATATAGAGAATGGGAATTGCTCTTGCCTGATATCGCGGCTGGTCGGGCGGTCCCTTTCAGCGAGATTAATCAGGTAGTCGGTGAGATCAATAAAATATTATGGACTTTGCCTAATGGTGACGGCTTGGCTGAAAAATTGTTGACGTTGAAGGCGGCCCTGCTTGAACATACAACCCGGGAAATCCGCTCCGCCCGGGCGTTTATCGACTCGAATATTGAAGAGCTCTACGCCGTCACTTCGGGCAATGGGCATTCGGACAAGAAGAGAGCGCGGGAATTGCTGGCGGAAGTGAAAAGCCACTTGTTGACCGCCCCGCCCAACCTCGGTCAAGCTCCGTATAATATTCTGCCGGAAGCTGAAAAACGGTTGTCCGCCCTTTTATCATAATCCCAGGCCATCCTTTCCCGGCAGCGGGAGTTCCAGCGCCGCCTTGGCGTCATGAAAATCTGATTTTATTGTCCGGACTCTTTTGCGGAATTGTTCCGGGTTGAAAGTGTCCTGCCAGTAGTTGCCTTCATAAGGACCGTCGACCCTGACGGTGTCGATCTTGAGGCCAAGCCGTTTGTAGACCCCGGGGAAAAAAGTACAGGCGGTCCGCAGTTTTTTCATCGTTTCTTCGTTAACGTAACGGCGAAAATTTTCCCAGCCCTCCCGGCCGAAGGCCATCCCGCCGCTGATAAAATCGGTGCCGAAAGAAAAGAGGGAAAGCTTTGCCGGCCAGATATCGAGCCGATAAGAGGCGTAAAAATTGAGCGCGCTTTCCAAGCCGAATTGCCAGAGCGGGTGGGAGAGGAGGTTGCCGCAGCTTCTGACCCCGATCGCCAAATCGGCGCCGTTGACGATGGCGCGGCTTAAGGCGGGAATGGCGGACGGCTTGACGTGCAGATCGTCGTCTCCCATGATGGCGAGGTCGGCCCCCAGGCGTTGGAAAGCATGATCAATGCCGCGGAAGCGGGCATAAGCCGGCCCGATCTGCGGGACCGAGATCGCGGTCGCCCCCGGCCGGCGCGCCGCCGAGAGGACGGCCAGGCTGTTGCTTTGAGTGCTGCTGTTGTTGACGACCAAGACGATATTTTCGGGGTTTTGAGCGAGGACAATGTTCCTGGTCCGCACGACGGTATTGTGAAAGCGGGCCTCGCCCAATCTGACGACGGAATTATAAGCCGGGATGACGTAAACGATTTTTTTTATTTTCATTAGGGAAAGTTATGCGCGGGGTGCGTTCCTTTCTGTAAAATAACAAGCTCGGTCAAAAAGGCCTCCAATTGCCGCTGATTAAGGGCGAGAATGTCCCAGAACATTTTATTGTCGTAAGTTTTAACGCAGATCGGCGGGCACCTTTTTTGAAAAGCCCCGTGGTTGAGTTCCCAGAGAACTTCCCGCCGCCGCTGACCATGCCAGATTTCCCTGAAACTTTGGGTGCTGAAATCGCCGATCCGGAAAAATGGATTACCGTTATGTTCGGTGCAGAGATGGACGCCGCCGTCGTAACCAACGCTGATCCGCCAGGGATTGGCGGTGCAGAGCCCGAATTGTTTCTGCTGACGATGATTGATGTCCCGGAACCTTTCTTCGATTGCCAGCGGCCGAAAATTCGGCAGAAATTGAGAGTCCGGAACAATATGGTACTCGAAGTTTCGAATGAATTCGTCGAATAAAGCCTGCGGGTATTGTTCTCTTTGGGTCCCGTCGTACCAGGGATAGCAGACTTCCGGACGGAAGGCGGCGGAATCGAGCTGCCCGACCTGGCGGGTCCCATCCATCATGATTTCCTGGAAAAGATCCCCAATGGTCGCCAAGCTATCGCTGGTCCTGGGGTTAACCAGGAGGCCAAGCCCGACGGCCGTCGGTGATTTTGTTTCATGTTTGACCTTGGCGATAAATTTTAAAAGCTCCAGGACTTTCGGTAAGTGGGCGGGCTTGTCCAGGTAAAGACTGATCCGCAAAAAGACGACCTCCAGCTCGGTCAGGAGAATGATCGCGTCTTCTTTAGTCAGATGAGTGCCGTTGGAGAAGACGCCAATCTGCATGCCCAACGATTTTGTGCGGCGCATCATCGGGATTATTTCCGGATGGGTGAACGGTTCGCCTCCGCCGGAAAAAATGACGCCGCGAAGGTTGGCGGCTTTAAATTCATCTAAAATGTGCGCGGCCAGTTTAACGTCCATCAAGCGGCGGCCGCGTTCTTCCGCGGTCAAAAGCCGTTGTTCCTGATAAGTGCAGCGCGGGCAACCCATGTCGCATTCCAACGACGGGGCGAATTCGGCGGTGACCGGCGTGACTTCGTAGAGCCGTCCGCTTAAAAAAGTTTTAACTTGATCGGGATGATGGATCCATTTCCCAAATCCGTACATGCCATAATTTTTTTTGGTGGCATCCTGATGTTGGAGCCGCCGCATCGCTTCAGCAATGCTTCGGTTCGTGCTTTTAGGGAGAAGCGAACGGGGGATGGTTTCGGCGAAAAGGCCGGTCGGTTTAAGGCTCATGGCTTACTTGACGGCGCTGCTTCGACCGGGAAAGAAAAATCGGTCCAGAAACGCTGGCGTGGATGGACGTAACGCGAGCCGGGAGAGACGATTAACTGGGGCGATAAGATGGTCGTCAAGTCTTCCGACAACCGGATGAATTCGAAAACGTCTTCGTTGTCGACCAGGATCGGGCGGATCCGAGGTTTGGGGAGAAGGACGCTGGGATCGCAGTAGGAGAGCTGTTCCAGATCGGCCAGGAAGCTGTTGATAAAGACGGGAATTCGCTGATAGCCGGCTTCGCGCCTTTGTCGTTTCGAGAGCGAATGGTAAGGAGCGAGCTTGATCCGGTTGTTTTCGCCCTTGACCGGCAAACTTAGCCCGTTTTTAGCTGTGTTTGCCGTCAACTCGGCGGTCATTCCTTTGGGCTGGTGCAGGGCGAGGAGGGCTAAAAATTGATCGGTCGAGATCCTGGCCCCGAGATTGCGCAGCCCGCCGCTGAAGAAGAGGGTATCCGAACCGAACCGACTGATGACGGCGGCCATTTGGCCGCTGGTCTTAAAACGGCTTAAGGCCTGGCCGTGTCCCTGGGCGGTCAGGACCAGGCGTTTGCCGTCGGCTTGAAGAAAAAGTTTTCCTTCTTTATCGATGACCGGATAACGGCCGAGATGCTCGAAAAAGAAGAGCTGGTCCGGGGAAAGGCCGGTTGGGACCAGTTCCCGGTGAAAATATTCCTTGACCTTTTCTCCTTTTTCCCCGAGCGGGGTCATGATCGCCCAGGGGATCGTGATCCCGAAGCGCTGTTGGGCGGCGAGCAGGTCTTTGGCTTTTTCGGCGAAAAAAGTTGTTTTTTGCTCGCCTAACCGGAATGTTTGCAGACCGACCGAGAACATTTGTTCGGCCGGCCGGCCGTAAAAAAAGACCCCGGAACTGCTGGCGTTGGTCAAGAGCATTAACCGCCCCCGCTTTATTTTTTCTTCGCCTTGGCCGACCAGTTTCGGGTCCGGAACCTCGTCAATGACCTGGAGCTCGCGGCCAGGGAGAAAGGCGACGGCTTCATTTTCCCGAAACGGGTCGTAGCCGATGACCCGGCGCTGAAACAGGTGAAAATCCTCCCAGTCGTCGATCCTTTTTAAGTCCTCAATTAAAGGGGGAAGCTCTTCCGGGACGATCCTGTCTAGGATGTGTGCTTGCCCGTTTTGCGCCGCGGTCAGGAGGGTCTCTTTCTCTTCAGCGGTGAGGGAGCGGGATCTTTCCACCGCTTCCGCGATCGGCGGATAATTATAATGGAGGATCTCAAGCGGAGTCAGGACCTGCCAACCGCTTGGATGATCGGGTCTGCCTGATTCCATCCCCTTAAATTGAAAAGGGACGACCTGCCGCAGGGAGCTGACCAGTCGGTCGACCAAAGAACAAATCTGGTCGGAGTTCGGTTCGACCAGTTCTTTCGCGTCCACAACCTGGTAAAAATCGGGCGCGCAGAGCCCCTGCATTTTCAAGGCCAGGTCGAGCAGGGAAATGGAGCCGTTCCGTTTTATTCCGGCCAGGTCGAAGTTTTCAAACTGCAGGCCGGTCTGATAAAAAGCGCGGCGCGGGAATTCTCCCCGATAAGCCTGATTGAACATCAGCTGAAAATATTTCCAAATAAAGGGCAGGGGTGGTTCTTTTTCCGGGGGTATTAATTGTGTTGCCCGGTTTCCTGGCGGCAGAGAGAAGGGATTGTAATTGTTGGGAAAAATTCGTTCGCCGAAAGTCTGCAGATAATGAGCGATCAGGGCGGTCGGCCAGTCGAGAGCGATAACGAAGTCCGGCCGCATTTTAGCCATTAGTTTGACCAAGCCCTGGGAAAAAAACGTCAGATTGGCCAGGGAAGCGTTCCCTTCGTAAAGGTGCGGCCCCTGAAAGAGCCGGTCGTTGCCGATCGCGTAAACAGGCACTTTCTCTCGAACGAAAAGATCGATGCTTAACGGAAAAGTTTCGCCGTTGATATCGATCGGCGGGAAACGATGTTTGTAGGCTTTTCTCCCTTCTGCCGGCAGGGTGACATGTCCGGGCATGACCGCTATCGTGTCGATCCCCCGTTGCCGCAATTCTTTGGCGACGCCGCGGGCGACATGACCAGGCCCGCCGCCGACATTCCCCAAGCCTTCGTAAGCCCAGGCGGCGATAAAACCCTTAATTGTTTTTACGCGCATATAAACTATTCCCCCATATTTCTCGCTCCGATCCAGCGGTAATTTCACTTCTTTATGATTTATTTTGAATGTGCTACAATTCCTTTATATGGCAGCCAAGAAGCCGATCTTTGCCGGTTTCGGTAAACCGGGCGAACAGGTCGAAGAAAAACAAGAAGCTTATTATCTTTCCGGGAAGGGGACCGATCTCGGTTGCGTCCTGCTGGTCCAGGAAGAGATCAAAAACCCTTCGCTTTTGGAACTGGAGATCAAGGGTTACATTAATAAAGGAGCGGCCTGGTCCCGGCTCCGGGTCGAGGTTTTCGACAAGGATAACCTGGAAATTCCCGCGACCTCGTTTGAGGAAGAATACCTGATGGCCGGCCTCTCGCCTGATTTTTTTAAGCGCCTTGATTTCCCGATCCTCGGTATTGTGAAGCGGCCGTTCAAGGTCCAGGTTATGGTCGTTGGACCGTCGGAAACTAAGTTTGAGATCCGCAATGTCCATCTCCGCTAATTATGTCCGTTTTGCTTTTTTTTGCCTGCTGCTTATTCCCGCTTGTTCCAGGCCTAATGTGACCGAGCCGGCCTTAACGCCGGTCTCCGGCGATTATGAGGGGTGCGCTTTCGGGGCTTTTGTCGACGGGTTGGATAATATTCCCGCTTTTCAAACTAATATCGGAAAAAAACTGGCGGTTGTCCACTGGTATGTCGCCTGGGAGAGTCCCTTTCCCAAAACCGAAGCCGATCAAGTCTCTGCTAACGGGAGCATCCCCATGATTACCTGGGAACCATGGTTGAACAAACCACCCGGCACCTTAGAGGCGATCTCGAGCGGGCAAAGCGATGCTTATATTCGTTCTTTTTTGCAAGCGGCGAAAGAGTGGGGGGCGCCGCTCTTCCTTCGTTTTGGTCACGAAATGAACGGCAACTGGTATCCGTGGGACGGCGCGCATAACGGAGGCGCCGCCGGACCGGAAAGATACAAAGCGGCCTGGCGGCATCTTAGGGCGATAAAAACGGAGTTAGGCGCGGATAATGTAACCATGGTCTTTTGTCCCAACAATACAAATCAGCCGGCGGAGAGCTGGAACACGATCGCGGCTTATTACCCGGGCGATGAGGAGGTCGATTGGGTGGGGCTTGACGGTTATAATTGGGGTGAGAGCGCGTGGTGTTCGTTTGATTCCCTCTTTGGCCCGGCTTATTTGGAATTGACCGCTCTTTCCGGCAAGCCGCTGATGATCGGCGAGTTTGCCTGTGCCGAAACGGGAGGGGATAAGGGAGCTTGGATCAGCGACGCCTTGGCCAAACTTAAGAGCACCTATCCCAGGGTCAAGCTAGGCAACTGGTTTAACATTAACAAAGAGCGCGACTGGCGGGTGGAATCATCGTCGGGCGCGGCCGCCGCCGCAAAAAACTCCTTGCAAGACGCGTATTTTTTGGATAAAATAAAACGCTAAGTGTTTCAGCGGCCGGATTTTTGAATTAGCCTGAAATTTACCGATCGTAATGCCGACTAATGGTTAGGCGCAACCGATTGCGACGGCCTGGAAAGGTGTCGTTTTGAAAAACAAAAAGCGAAAAAGTCTCTGGGTCAGAATAAAGCAAAATAAGATTGCCTATTACTTCATCGCGCCGACCGCTTTGGCGATGATCTTCCTGCACCTTGTCCCGATCGTGCAGGGGATCTACATGTCTTTTCTCGACCTGAACCAATTCACTCTGCAGCGATATTTGCTGGCGCCGTTTGTCGGCTTTGAGAATTACGCTCAAGTCTTGATCGATCCCAACAGTCCGGTTCGGATCGGCCTTTTCGACGCGATCCGTAACACCGTGCTTTACACCATCTTGGTGACTTTGGGGACCCTTTCTACCGGAATGGTCGTTGCTTTGATGCTTAATCGGAAATTTTTCGGCCGCGGCGTGGTCCGGACCTTTTTCCTTTTCCCCTGGATCATCCCGACATACGTGACCGGTTTGCTGTGGGGGATCATGTGGCTGCGCGAAGGCGGACTGATCAATGTGATGCTGGTCGATTGGCTCCATATTTTACCAAGCAAACCATCCTGGCTGACCGGGCCCAACACTCTTTGGGCGATCGTTATCCCGACGATCTGGCGCTACTGGCCGCAGTCGATGCTGATGCTACTGGCCGGACTGCAGACAATCCCGGAAGAGCTTTACGAAGCGGCTGATATCGACGGGGCCGGCCCCTGGCGCAAATTTTGGATGATTACCTGGCCGATGCTGCGGCCCGTCTGGTTCATCCTGATCCTTTTTGGTTTGATCTATAACACCTATTCTTTTAATATCGTGATCATGATGTTCGGTTTCGGCGCCGGTTTCCCCGGCGAGTGGGGCGATCTGATGATGACCAATATTTTCCGCAACTCTTTCCAGCTCTGGAATTTCGGGACCGGGGCGGCCGCTTCGGTTATTTTGCTGATCGTTATGATCTCTATCGTCAATGTCTGGTTTAAATACTTTAAACAAGCGGAGGAAATGCGCTAATGCCTTATTATTTGAAGAAGAGGATAACCGATATCGCCATCAACATCGTGATGTTGATGTTTTTAGCGGTGACCTTGCTGCCGATCGGCTGGATGGTTTTTTCCTCCTTGAAGAGCTCGACCGATATCGCGATCGGCCGGGTCGGTCTTTCCCAATCTCTGGACGGCCGACCGCAGGTCCATTGGAGTAATTACGTCGATATGTGGAAAAACGTCAATTTCGGCCTCTACCTCAAAAACTCCCTTATTATCTGCGGCACTACTATGGTGATTGCCATGCTCTTTTCAACCTTGGCTTCTTACAGCCTGTCCCGGTTCAAATTCCCGGGTTCGGACTTATTCAGCAATACCATTTTGGCTACGCAGATGATCCCGGCCATAATGTACCTTATCCCTTTATATATAATGTTTGTTAAGATCACGGTGATGAGCGGGATCCCGGTGAAAGGGACTTATTGGGGGTTGATTTTGATCTACTCCGCTTTTTTTACCCCCTTTTCGATCTGGATCTTAAGAGGTTTTTTTGCTTCCATTCCTAAAGAACTGGAAGAATCGGCCAAGATCGACGGTTGTTCGGCCGTTCAGGTTTTTTGGTACATTGCTTTGCCGCTGGCAATTCCCGGGATCATCGCCACCGGCATTTATATTTTTCTGACCGCCTGGGACGAGCTGATGTTTGCCTGGGTCCTGACCAACGCCGATACCATGACCATCCCAGTCGGGATCCGCTTGTTCGTCGGTAATTATCAGAACCGATTTGACCTGATGATGGCGGCGGCGACCGTTGCCACCCTGCCGGTCGTCGTTTTGTTCTTTTTACTGCAAAAATATATCGTCGCCGGCTTGACCGCCGGGGCCGTTAAAGGCTAAAGAGGGAGGAAGACAATGAGAAAATTTAAACATTCCGTAATCGCTGGAAGCATAATTTTGGCCGGTCTCGGCCTGGCTTCTGTATCCTCCGGTTTTGCCGCCACGCCTAAAGATGCCGCCTGTGCCGTGGAAAAGCAAACGGTTTTCACCGGCGTTTTCCGCGAAGGGGCCCCCCGCAACATGAATTACATCAAACAGTACGAACAGCAGGTCGGAAAAAAACCGGCCATGATCATGTGGTATCAGGACTGGGAGCAAGCTTTCCCGAAAGAAGATTGTCTGAAGGTCGCCGAATACGGCGCCACCCCCCACATTGTCTGGGAACCATGGTACTGGGGCGATCACGCGAAAGTCACCCTTAATGATATTATCGACGGCAAATGGGACGAATATATCCGTGGTTGGGCTAAAGGGGCCAAAGAATACGGCAAGCCGATCCTGCTCCGGGTCGCCCACGAATACAATATTGACGGCTACCCCTGGGGGACCATCAATAACGACAAAAATCCGGAGACCTATATTAAAGCCTATCGCCACATCGTCGATATTTTCAAAAAGGAAAAAGCTTCCAACGCTAAATTTGTCTGGTGCTTCATGAACTATTCTTATCCCGACGAACAATGGAACGACTGGGAAAAAGCTTATCCCGGCGACAGCTACGTTGACTGGATCGGGATCGACGGATATAACTGGGGGACGACCCAGAGTTGGAGCGAATGGCAGGTCTTCAAATATCTCTTTCGTGAACAAGCCCGGAAAAGCCGGATGCTCTGGCCGAACAAGCCGATCATGGTCGCGGAATTCGGCAGCGCCGAGCAGGGGGGGGACAAGGCGGCCTGGATCAAGGAGATCCCTAAATATTTGGCGACCAGCATGCGCGACATCAACGCGATTGTTTGGTTCGACGTAAAAAAGGAGACCGATTGGCGGATCAATTCCAGCGCCAGGGCGCTGGCCGCTTACAAAGAGACCATGAAGAGCCCGCTTTTCTCTTCTTCCGGCGCCGCGCTGGCCGCGCTGACCATTTCTCCCGGGAAGATCGAACGCCGGCTCGCTTTCGCGCCTAAAACGAAATGCGCGCTGGTTATTGACGGCGACTTGAGCGAATGGGATAAAACTTATCCGATCGTCATGAAGGACGCCGCCTTCTTTAAGGAAGGGCTGGATTGGGGCGGACCGCAAGACCTCTCCGGTACGATCTATTTAATGTGGGACGATCAATATCTTTACCTGGCGGCGGAAGTGGCTGACAAGAACCCCCTGATGAACAGGCGGATCAATCAGGAAGTTTGGAACGGGGACGCGATCGAAATGGTCCTGGGCCTTGATTCGGCCGAGCCCAAGAGGCACTCTTTCGGCAAAGGTGATTATCAATTCGGCTTCGGTACCGGAGACGGAAAAACGACCAAGCCGCAGATCTGGAACTGGCAAAGAAACAGAAGTCCGCGAGGAGGTGAAATTTCCGTTAAAAAAGCCGCTAAATTAAATGGATACGCCCTAGAGGCGAAAGTGCCGTTAGACTTTTTCCCCAACGGATTCAAGCCGGCGGTTGGGCGAAAAATTGATTTTGATATCGCTCTGGATGACGCCGACGCGAGCGGCCAGCGCGAAAAACAATTGATCTGGAATGGAGATTTCTATTTTTATAGGGACCCCGGTGTTTGGGGGATCCTGGAATTTAAATAACTAGGAGGTTTTTTTACATGAAGCGTTCGTTAATAACCGTTAGTTTGTTATCGCTTTTCCTATTTTGCGGTGCTTTGGCGATGGGCGGTCCGTCGCCGGAAAAAAAGACCGGTGAAACAAAAACTGAACAAACCGCTAAGCCGACCGCCATGGCCGAAAAAGTTTTCCCAATCGATAATTTCGAGTCCGGCAGCCTGAAAGCTCCCCGCGATTGGTGGGTCTTTGACGTTAAGGCGGAGATCGTCTCGACGGACCTCTTAAAGGCCGGAGAAAGCCTGGATGTCGGCCTCAAATCTCTTTTCCTTTCCGGTCCCGCGACCAGCTTCTACGTCGGTGGAATGGGGACATATCTGGCCAAAGAAGGGCAGGACCTCTCCAAATATAATGCCATCCAGGTCGATATTTACGGCGCCGGCGCCGATTCCGGTTCGTTGAAGATCGAGCTCTATGATGATGATAACGGCAACTGGCAAATCGAACAGGATAAGACCCGGAACTTTGCTTCGCTCTATGATGATAAGTGGGGCTACGAGGTCAAGATCGACTGGAACGGCTGGAAGAGGGTAGCGATCCCGATGGCCGATTTTGTCGATGAAAACCCGGCCGTCGGCGATGATATCTGGAATCCCCAGCAGAACAACAACTCGGGCGGCATGCTGCAGCTGCAGTTGATTTGCATCGCGACCAAGTCGAAGGGAAAAGTCGCCTTCGATCTGGACAATCTCGCGTTGCTGACCGAATAGATAATGAAAAGATTCTTGGTCTCGATCGCGGCCGGGCTTATCTTTGTAAGCTCGGCCGCGGCCGCCATCCAGCCTTTTGCCGAGCTGTGGAACAACCTGGCTTATTACTCGACCAACATAGAACAACAGGATTTCTCTTCGCTCTTGCTTCGCTATGAAGGGAAAGTCGGCTTTAATCTGGACGACTCCCCGTTCGACCTTTACGCCGTCTATTACGGCACCGCCTCCCAAACCAGCGATTATTGGGACAATTCGCTTTTTGCCGGTTTGGGCTTCAGGTTCCTGCCGTTCTACAATTACAAGCCGGGAGACTGGACGAACGAGTGGCTGCCTGACGTGAAAATCTTCGCGGAATCGCTTTCCGCTTCTTATCAAAAGAACGCCGGCGCGGCGGAAGCGGCCGGCTTGCCGAAAAATGATACCCGCTACGGCTTCGAGCTTTGGCATGTTTGGAACCTTGATAAACCGAACCCGAACGATTATTGGGGAGAGCTTTGGACAAATCTTTCTTTCCGGACCACCAGTTTTACCGCGACCGATTTTAACGACTGGCTCTTCTACTTTCAGCCCAAGCTTGGCCGGCACCTGGGGCGGGGGATCGAGCCTTATATTAAAGCTGACGTGACCTATTCCAATAAAAACTATTATTGGCAAAACGTTGCCGATTACGGGATCGGGATCAGGTTCGAGCCGTGGCGGAACACTGCCAGCGATGATTCGATCCTGAAAAAGCTCAAGATTTTCGCGGAAGTTTTGACTGTTTCTTATCTCAAGGATAAGCCGCCCACCGCTCAGCAGACCGTTTCAACCGATATTCGCTTCGGGATTGACCTCTCGATCGGGAGATAGCGATGTTTTTAGTCGTTGGCTTAGGGAACCCCGGAGCCGAATACGCCAAGACCCGTCACAACCTCGGCTTTAGGGTCGTTGATGAGCTGGCCGGACGACTGAAGCTCTCCTTCAGGGCCAAGCATCAGGCTTTGATCGCTGAAGGCCAGGTTGGCGACCACAAAACGAGCCTCGCGCAACCCCAAACCTACATGAACAATTCCGGCCAATCGGTCAAAGAGATCGTTTCTTGGCATAAGTTGCCGAATGAAAAGCTGATCGTTATTTACGACGATGTCGATCTCGAGGTCGGCCAGGTCCGGGTCAGGGAGAGCGGGTCCGCCGGCGGGCACCATGGGATCGAATCGATCATGAGCCACCTTAATTCGGGGGCTTTTGTCCGAATTCGGATCGGGATCGGCCGGCCGAGCGCCGGCGGCGATGTCGCTAACTATGTTTTGGGCCGGATCGCGGCCGACCAGCAGGAAGCGCTCGCGCTTGCTATCCAGACCGCCGCCGATGCCGCTTTAGAGGCGATCCTCCACGGCACTGCCGCCGCGATGAACAAATTCAACCGCTAGTTATGCTACAATCCACTTATGTTGGACGACTTAGTTAAGGCGATCGCTGAAAGCGATCTTCTCCGGCGTCAAATTTCTAAGAACAAGCGATTGAACTTTTCCGGCTTAAGTGGCGGGGCCTTTGCCGCTCTTTTGGCTGTTTTAGCCCGAACATATCCCAATCTGCTGGCGGTGACCGGTTCGCTGGAAAAAGCGGAGAGCCTCCGCCAGGAGATCGACCTTTTTACCGGCCGAGGCACTCTTCTCTTTCCTCCCCCGGAACTGATGACCGCCGATAATTTTTCGGAGACCGCCGGGGAACGTTTGGCGATCCTCAATGAGTGGGCGATGCGTCGCCAAACGATCGTCGTCGCTCCGCTGCGCGCCGCGCTGGCCAATTGTCAGCCGCCGGCCAGCCTTAGGTCCATAGAGATCGGCGTTGGCGAGGAACTGGAAAGAGAAGGATTCCTGAAACGGCTGGTCGAGCTCGGCTACCGCCGTTTTGATATCGTTGGCGAGAAGGGGGAGTTTAGCGTCCGGGGCGGGATCGTTGATATTTTCCCGGTCAACCAGCCAAGCGCCCTCCGGCTTGAATTTAGCGGTGACACGGTCGAATCGATCCGCCGCTTTGATCCTTACTCCCAGCGTTCGACCGAGAAAGTTACCGCAGTCAGCCTCCTGCCGGCCAAAGAAAACCCCTCCACTCCTTTTTATAACGCGCTTCCCAAAGGGACTTTGGTTGTTCTGGTCGAGCGGCTGGAAGTCCTCCGGTCGGCTGGCGAAATTGACGGGCAGGGGGCCGCTCTTAAGGAGCTGGAGGCGCTGGTCCAGGTCGAACTTTCCAGTTTTACCGAGCCGGGAGAAGCGCCGCTTTTCCAGCCGGTCAAAAGTTATATCGATGATTTAACGGCGGTGCCGAAAGGGGCGCTGGTTGTCAGCCGCCACCCGCACCGCCTGCGCGAAGAGCCTGGCTTGCGGGTTATTGAGGGGAAATTAAGCGGCGGGTTTGCTTTCAATGGCTTGACCGTCCTTTCCGATAAAGAGCTGTTCGGCGAGGCCCAGGCGGCCAGGAAAAAATCCCGGCCGGCCAAAGAAGGGGTCGCCGATGAGCTTTTATCCGACCTGAAAGTCGGGGACTTCGTGGTCCACGAGAATTACGGGATCGGCGTTTACCGGGGAATGAAGGAGCTGGAGATCGACGGGGTTTCCCAAGAGTACCTCTTGCTCGAATTCCATGGCGACGACTTGCTTTACGTCCCGCCGCCGATGATCGGCTTGGTCGAGAAATATTCCGGCGGGGGCGACGCCAAGCCCCGGCTCTCCCGCCTGGGGAGCAAGGAGTGGCTCAAGACCCGCGGCCGGGTGAAGAAGGCGCTTCGCGACATGACCCAGGAATTGACCCAGCTTTATGCCGCCCGGGAGAAGTTTCCGGGGATCGCTTTTCCGCCCGATGACGTCTGGCAGAAAGAGCTGGAAGCGACCTTCCCTTATGAAGAGACGCCTGACCAGCTCAAAGCGATCGCCGCGGTCAAAAAAGATATGGAAGCCCACCGGCCGATGGACCGGTTGGTTTGCGGTGATGTCGGCTACGGCAAGACCGAAGTGGCGATCCGGGCGGCGGCCAAAGCGGCCAGCGCCGGCAAACAGGTGGCGATCCTGGCGCCGACCACCATCCTGGTCGAACAGCACTTTAATAATTTCAAAGAGCGGTTCAAGAACCTTCCTTTTGTGATCGAAATGCTTTCCCGTTTCCGCTCGCCGGCCGAACAGAAGGCGATTGTTAAAACAGTTGGGGAAGGGGGGGTCGATATCCTGATCGGGACTCACCGGCTTCTCTCCAAAGACCTGAAGTTTAAAGACCTGGGGCTTTTGATCGTCGACGAAGAACAGCGTTTCGGCGTCGCTCATAAGGAAAAGCTGAAACAGCTGAAAAAGACAGTCGACGTCCTAACCCTTTCGGCTACGCCGATCCCCCGCACCCTTTATTTTTCCCTGGCCGGCTTGCGGGAGATCAGTTTGATCTCGACTCCGCCGGTCGACCGTTCGCCGATCAGGACCTACATCCTGCCGTTCGCAGAAAAAGTCGTCCGGGAGGCGATCATCAGGGAGATCGACCGGGGCGGTCAGGTCTACCTGGTCCACAATACCGTCGATAAAATAATGGGATTGGCGGCCAGGATCAAGAAGCTGGTCCCCTCGGCGCGGGTGACGGTTGGCCATGGCCAGATGGACGAAAAGAAGCTCGAAAAGACGATGAAAGATTTTATGGAGCGGCAATATGACGTGCTGGTCTGTACCTCGATCATTGAATCGGGGCTCGACATCACTAACGTGAACACGATCCTGATCGATAACGCCGACCGGTTTGGTCTTTCCCAGCTTTACCAGATCAGGGGGCGGGTCGGCCGCTCGCCGGTCAGGGCTTACGCTTATCTGATGTACCATCCGGAGCGGACCCTCTCTGAATTAGCGTTAGAGAGGCTCAAAGCGATCCAGGAATTTACCGCTCTTGGCTCCGGCTACAAGTTAGCGATGCGCGACCTGGAGATCCGGGGCTCTGGGAACCTGCTTGGGGCGGAACAATCGGGCCACATTTATGAGGTCGGGTTTGACCTCTATTGCGAGTTGCTGGAAGAGGCGGTCCGGGAAGCCAAGGGAGAAAAAGTGATCGCGCCGCGCGAAGTCGAGATCGACCTGAAAGTTGAGGCTTCAATTCCGCCGGAATACGTGACCGACGACCGCCAGCGGATCGCTCTTTATCGGCGGCTGAACATGGTGACTACTCTCGAGGGGATAGAAGAGATCAAAGTGGAGTTTAAAGACCGTTTTGGGCCGCTTCCAGGGCCTCTCCAGACCCTTTTACGCTTGGTTAGGCTCAAGGTTAAGGCGTTAAATAGCGGCGTAGTCAGCGTTAAAGAGACCGGTAAATTGATCAGGGTGGAGTGGTTGTCTGGCAAGGCTAAGCTGTTTAAGGCCGGAGGCGAAGTGATCGCGCTGGCAGAAAAATGTCTTACAGCCGGGAATTAATGTACTGGTTGACCACCCGTTGATCGTTGATGATGACCAGCGGTTTCCCTTTCGGGCTTTTTATCGTTAGTTTCTCCGGGGTGACCTCAATATTGCCGATCCCGGAATCCTGGTGCGAAGTTTGCGATAGGTAATTCAGGGCGAGCATTTTCAGGATCTCCGGGTTAAGTTTATCGCCCATGAAGATCTTCGGTTCGATCACGAATTCAGTGTGCTTGGCGGCGATGACCGAAGCCTGCCCGCTTCTTTTCCAAAGCTCTTTTAGGGCGACTTCCAATTGCTCTAAGGCGCTTTTTTCTTCAGGCATTAGGCTTTTCCTCCATTGTTTAGGGCGGCTTGTTCCCGGTTGACTTGCGCGGCCAGGGTCTTGAGCTGGCCATTTCCCAGGGCAAAAATTACTTCCAACATATTGGCGCCAGGGGCCAGAGCGACCGCCGGACGGTAGGTTTCAGTCGGGATCTCCGGCTGCAGATTGATTGGTGTTTTAGTGATGGTTGGTTGGGTAGTTGAGACGGTTGCTGTTTCTCCGGTTGGAGCCGGCCGGGTCGAGAAACCATTCTGGGCTTGATTTAATCGGCTACGGACGTCATAAACCAGCCGATTAAGTTCAGTTGAAGTCAGGTTAATAAGCGGGGTCCCGCCAGATTGTCTGGGGGCCTGTTCAACTGAGCCTATTCTAGTTGGGGTGATTGGTGTCATTATTTTCTCCACGCCAGACGGCCGCTCTTAAGTTCTGATTTGATCGCCGCCGCCACATAGGGCAATTCGCCCGGTTTCAGGTTGTGTTTGTCGACGAAATATTCGATGACCGCCCGGGCCTTATCCTTCGGGTCGAGGAGTGACTGGTCGTTTTTAATGACCGGTTCGCCGTCGATCCGGAGGAGACCCAAAATGTCGATGACTTCCATCGACGATTTCAGGCCCAAAGTCTGGAGGTTCGGGCCGCTTTTTTTCTCTTCTTGTCCGTTATTTGTCATAGTTTGTTCGCTTGTCCGTTCACTTATTTATCGTTGTTGAGGGGTAAAAACTTGCATGGTTTCTCTATTATGTGGAGGGTGTATAATGATATATATGGGTAAAACAGGGGCTTACTTTGAAGAATTCGTGAAAATCGTGACCCTCCTGCGGCGAAAATGCCCTTGGGATAGGGAACAGACCTTTGAGAGCCTGAAACCGTACCTGGTCGAAGAGCTTTATGAAGTTTTAGAGGCGATCAACGAGGAGGACTTTGACCATCTTTCCGAAGAGCTGGGGGACATGCTCCTCCATATCGTGATGTTGGCGGTTTTTGCCAAACAAGACAAGAAATTCGATATTAACAAAGTCATTAAAACGATCTCCGACAAGATGGTCCGCCGCCACCCCCATGTCTTTGGGAAGGCGAAGGCGAAGAATAAGGCAGAGGTCTGGCAGAGATGGGAGAAGATTAAGAAAGAAGAAAGAGATACGGGAGACGGGACACGGAAAAGGATGATGGCTAGTATTCCGAAATCGCTACCGGCACTCTCCAGGGCGGATAAGGTGCAGAAGAAAGCGGCGCGGGTCGGCTTTGACTGGGACGATGTGGCCGGCGCCTGGGAGAAGGTAGACGAAGAAAGAGCGGAGATCGCGGAGTTGTTGGGGAAAAAGGGGAAAGAAAAGAAAAAGCTCCAGGAAGAGATCGGCGACCTTCTTTTTTCCGTCGTCAACGTTGCTCGCAAGCTGGAGATCGATCCGGAAGACGCCCTTCAGCTGGCGAACAAAAAGTTTATCCGCCGTTTTGGGGCAATTGAAAACGATCTGACCGCCCGCCGGCTGACTCTGCCGGAAATGGAGACCCTCTGGAAAAAGGTGAAGGCGACGGAAAACTCTTAGCAAACCCTTAGCCTACCGGGAAAAAATTGTGGTATAATTGTTTTATATGAAAGCTAATTGGCGGGTCATACTGACCTATTTGCTGGTTTTTTTGATCGGGGCGGCGATTATTGCTCCTCTCTTTACCCCGGAGACCAAGGTCGCGGAGCTCCCTTTTTCGACTTTTCTGGATAATGCCGACCAGGGGAAGATCAGCCGGGTCGTGGTTTCCGGCGACGTGATCACCGGTGAACTAAAAGACAAATCCAAATTCCGCACCCACGCCCTTAATTACCCCAATCTGGTCCCGATGCTTCGGGATAAGGGGGTTTCGATCAAAGTTGAATCGCCGGTTGAATCAAGCTGGGTCATGAATCTGATCATCCAGCTTTTATTCCCGATAATTTTCTTCTTCTTCCTCTGGTGGCTGATGATGCGCCAGGCGCAGGGGGCCAACAGTCAGGCGATGTCTTTTGGCCGAGCTAATGTTAAACAGCAGACCGGTAAGGTTACCGTGACCTTTGCTGATGTTGCTGGGGTGGACGAAGCAAAAGAAGAGCTCAAGGAAATCGTTGATTTTCTCAAGAATCCCGCCAAATATCAGGCATTAGGCGCCAAGATACCCAAAGGATTGCTCTTAATGGGCCCTCCTGGGACCGGTAAGACCCTTTTAGCCAGAGCCATTGCCGGAGAAGCCGGGGTTCCCTTCTTTTCGATCTCCGGTTCCGATTTTGTGGAGATGTTCGTTGGTGTCGGCGCCTCGCGGGTCCGTTCGGTCTTTGAACAGGCCAAGAAGCAGACCCCCTCGATCATTTTTATGGATGAAATTGACGCGGTTGGGCGCCATCGCGGGGCCGGCCTTGGCGGTGGCCATGATGAACGGGAACAGACCTTGAACCAGCTTCTGGTCGAGATGGACGGCTTTGATCCCAAGGCCAACACGATCGTGATTGCCGCGACTAACCGGCCGGATATCCTTGATCCCGCTTTGTTGCGCCCGGGGCGTTTTGACCGCCGGGTTGTCCTCGACAAACCAGACCTGAAGGGGCGCGAAGCGATCATGAAAATCCACGCCAAAGGGAAACCGTTGGCTAAAGATGTGGAATTATCGGTTGTCGCCAGGCGGACCCCCGGCTTTACCGGCGCCGACCTGGAAAATGTCCTGAACGAAGCGGCGATCCTGGCCGCCCGGACCGAGAAGAAAGAGGTCGGGATGGAGGAAGTTGAAGAAGCGGTCGACCGGGTAATTGCCGGGCCGGAAAAGAAGAGCAAAGTTATTAATGACGATGAAAAATCACGGGTCGCCTACCACGAAGTGGGACACGCCGTTCTTTCCCAGGTCTTAAAGAACGCCGATAAGGTCCATAAGATCTCAATTCTCCCCCGCGGAATGGCCCTTGGCTATACTCTTCAACTCCCGCTCGAAGACAAATACCTGGTGACCCGTTCCCAGGCGGTGGATGAGATCACCGTTCTGCTTGGTGGCCGGGTTGCCGAAGAGCTGATCTTTAACGAAGCGAGCTCCGGCGCCCACAACGACCTGGAACGCTCCACCGAACTCGCTAAACGGATGGTGACTGAATTCGGCATGAGCAAGCTAGGTCCCCGGACCTTTGGCCACAAGGACCGCCAGGTCTTTCTTGGCCGCGACCTTAACGAAACGAGGGATTATTCCGAGCAGACCGCCGACGCCATCGACCACGAGATCGAACAGATCGTGGCCGAATGCCACGACCGGGCGAAAAAACTGCTGACCAAGAACCGGACCAAAGTCGAAGAGATCGCCAAACTCCTGATCGTGAACGAGACCCTGGAGAGCACTCCATTGGAGGAGGCGCTCAAAGGGCTGCAGGGTGACTAAGCTTATCGAATGTGTCCCCAATTTTTCCGCCGGTAGTGACCCGGACTTGGTTGACGAAATAGTTTCCGCGATTAGGTCAGCCAAAGTTAGAGATCTCCACTCCGACCCCGATCACAATCGCTCCGTTGTCACCATGTGGGGGGAGCCGCAAGCGATTAAACAAGCCGCTTTTGAGCTGACCGAGCGGGCGATGCAGTTGCTCGATATCAGTGACCATGCCGGGGTCCATCCCTTTATCGGTGTGGTTGATGTTATCCCCTTTATTCCGCTGCGCGACTGCTCAATGGCGGAAACGGCTGCTCTGGCCAGAGAATTGGGGAACGAACTTTGGGAAAAATTGAAGCTTCCCGTTTATTTCTACGGGGAAGCGGCACAGGTTTTAGAACGTCGCGATCTGCCGATGGTCCGCAAAGGGGGCTTTCGAGCTCTTCAACAAGAGATAAATACTCCCCAACGCCGACCTGATGTTGGGACTGGTTTGCACACAAGCGCCGGCGCGGTAGCGGTTGGCGCGCGGGAGTTTCTGATCGCTTTTAACGTTAACTTAAAAACCCGGGAACTCGACCTGGCTCAATCGATCGCCAAGAACATTCGGGAGAAAAACGGCGGCTTGCCGGGCGTTCGAGCGCTTGGTTTAGAGTTAGCGAGCCGCGGCTTAACCCAGGTCTCGGTCAATATTGTCGATCATCAAAAAACCTCGCTCAAAAAGCTCTTTGACGAGATCAATAAATGGGCGAAAGAATATGAAGTCGAGATCGAAGGTTCGGAGCTGGTCGGGCTGATCCCGGCTTCCGCTTGTTTCGAGGGGATGAAGGATTATCTCCGCTTGGCTAGGTTTGATGAAAAGTTGATCCTGGACAATCGGCTCTAATCTTTCGCCTAAAAGCCTTAGGTTAGAATCCTTTGAGTGCCATCAGGTAATTGGGCGATGATTTGACCGGTTTTTTCTTTGATAATTATTGTTCGGGCGGGCAATGAGCAGCCAAATAGTTTCTGGCCTTCTATCAGTTCTATAGATTCTTTTTCCCTGGCCTCGTTAAAATAAACATAGGCATTTCTAAGTTCAAAAGTTCTCCCCCAAATATTGACCGCGACTGGGAGCGGTTCAAATTCATACTGGCTACCATGATAATGTACCATTTCGATCTTGCCGGAAGCGAGAAAATGGATAGCCATAGATTCGCTAAAATGTTCTCTGCCGATCGTTTTCCCATCTTTTTCAACGATCCGAATCGCTCTCGCGTATTGTTGGTCATGATCAAACCAGATCGGCGTCTCGGCTGGATATTCAATGCCGTAAAATATTTGAGGCTGTTTGAGCGTCGCCTGATAAAGTTTCCCATCGGTAAAGATGGCGACGCGAGTGCCGGCGGGAAGGTCAATTGTCCCGAATCGTGCGGGGCGGGAAAGCTCAGCAGAAAATAAACCTAGTTGGTCAAATTCAACTTCCATCCCTTTGCGAAGATTTAATAAGACGCAGTCCTCTGCCAGAATCCCTGTCTTTATCTTTTTAGATCCACCATGACCGGCATAATAAGTAACTTCAGAGAAAAACAGTGTTTCACCTCCAATTTTAATGGAGATTACAGGATTAGTTGGCGGAGTGGCTGATCCACTTGAACTTCGGCGGCCACTTACTACTTCTGGGCGACGCAAAACTTCGCCTCTTCCTATGCTCTTAAACCCTGGCTTCTGGACCTTGATAACGTGCCATTCACTTTTAACAAAACGTCCGGGTGCGGGAATGATTTCTTCGGAGGTCGTGACGATAACATCCGCTCCCAGATCGGCAATCTTTTCCCCTAGCGGCGGCTCAAACGGTTCGACCGAGGCAACCTCCCGCAACAGAGGCGCCAACAATTTCCGATGCGAGGTGTTCAACCCCTGGTCCACGGTAAACACCCGCTCGTAAGCGTCTAAAAGCTCACTGGAAAGAATACGTCCTTTTTCACTTTCCTTATGAATCATTGCAATGAGGGTCGATCCCGCAGACGCGCACGCCCTCAGAAATTCTAGGTCTGACTGTAAGGATGAATCCTGCGGTCTTCCCTGAATTGCTAATAACAACTCTCGCAGGATTCGATAATTTGTTGAAGCTGCCGACCCTTTTGCTGGTTCGATTTGTTGTGGCACGACTCGAACTGGAGCCATTGACGCTGGGTTTGACAGCGGAGGAGGCGTAACCGGTTTGGTTGGCGGAGGAACTTCCCTTGCTGGAACTACTTGAACCGGCTTTGGCAGCGGAGGAGCAACCGGTCTCAAGTGAGGGAAAAATTCATCTTCTTTATGGGGATCAAGTATACTTGCAATTAATTCATCGGCTTGTTGCATAGCAGCTTGATGACTAGAGTTGTCACTAGCCCGTTCAGGTTTTAGCGGTTCTCTTATGGTTGCGGGCGCAACTGCTGGGGTTACAGGCTTGGTTGGTAGAGGGACTTCCCTTGCTGGAGCTACTTGAACCGGCTTCGGCAGAGGAGGAGCAACCGGCCGAACTGGCAAAGGGGATGGTACGGGAGCCGGTTTAGCGGCCAACGGGCGTGGCGTGACCATTGGTGGAGGCGCTATTGGTCCTGGCGCTGGTTTGGTTGGTTCGGCTTTATCTAGTTTTTCGATAATTTCTTTGGCCGTCCAATGTCCCGGTCTCCCTTCTGCCGCCAAAAGCTCAAGGCCGAATCGAGCAGTTTCTTTCATTCCTTCAGGGTGGACATCCTCCATAACCGGCAAGAAAATGAATTGGGCGATATTACCGGATTCCGAAAAACTGAAAGCCTTGGGTTTTGTTTCTAAATAGACAACTAAATGGTTCAAGTCACCCTGTTCGATTTTCCCGGTAATGGCTTTATCGCACAGCGACTTGATATTAGGTGCGCTGACCCGATAATATCTTTCCTTTATGGAACCAACTTGCGGGCGGAGGCCGGTAATTTTAGTCATCTCATTATCCTTTAGGTTTTTTTACCGAAGGAGGAAAGAGCGAGTAATGATGTGAAGGTGGAATTTCTTCGGTCGAGGCCTTAACTCTTTCCACTCCCGGGGTTGGCGGTGGCGGGAGCGGGGAAAGAGCATCGAAAGAGTGATCGAGCCGCTGTTCAGATAAAGAATTCCAGGGCATTTGTTCGTTCAATTGCCGAAGCCCGTGTTGGGCGATGGCCTGTCTTTCATCGTCATATTCCTCGGCGATCTGGGTCAAGATCTCATATTTAATTGTGCGCTTAACCTCGAAACTAAAGGCGGCCGGCTTATTGCCTAGGAAGACGACTAAATGGAGCAATTCTCTGGCCGAAACATTTCCTATTTGCGTATGCTGTAATAGTTTCGAGACGTTTGGTCTAATTAATTGGTAGAGTTGCCTCGTCACTCCCGAAACAGTTGAATTGCCGATCTTGATCATGTTTAAATCCTTTCTGTTGAGCTACAAAGTTATCATCGTAATACAGCGAGAATTTCAGGGATTGTTCCCGAATAGCCCAAACTTTGCTATAATTAGACGGTAATCGAGGAGAAACAATGAGTGAAGAATTAGCTAAAGTTTATAATCCAGCCGAAGTCGAACAAAAATGGTACACCTATTGGGAAGAGAGCGGCTTCTTCAAGCCAGATCCCAAGGCTCCTAAGCCTCCCTTTTCCATCGTTATTCCGCCGCCGAATGTTACCGGCTCGCTTCATATGGGGCACGCCCTCAATAATTCTATCCAAGATCTGCTGATCCGCTATAAGAGGATGCAGGGTTATCAGGCTTTGTGGGTGCCGGGGACCGATCATGCCGGGATCGCCACGCAAAATGTGGTCGAACGCGAACTGAAAAAAGAAGGGAAGACCAAGGACGATCTGGGGCGAGAAAAATTCGTGGAACGGGTTTGGGAATGGAAGAAGGAGTATGGTGGCCGGATCACCCGTCAGCTGCGCCGTTTAGGCGCTTCCTGCGATTGGTCTCGCGAACGGTTTACAATGGATGAAGGGCTATCGAAAGCCGTCAAACGTCATTTTGTCCAGCTTTATAACGAAGGGCTAATCTACCGGGGAAAACGTATTATTAACTGGTGTCCGAGATGCGGTACGGCAATCTCCGATATCGAGGTCCAGTACGAAACGACCAAAGGCCATCTTTGGCATATCAAGTATCCATTATCTGACGGCAAAGGCTACATTATAGTCGCCACGACCCGGCCGGAGACGATGCTGGGGGATACCGCGGTCGCCGTCAGCCCGAAGGACGACCGCTACAAGCACATGTGGGGGAAAACGATCGTCTTGCCGTTGGTCGGCCGCCATATCCCGATCATTAAAGATGATTACGTTGACGCGACTTTTGGGACCGGGGCCGTTAAAGTTACGCCGGCGCATGATCCTAACGATTATGACATGGGAATGCGGCATAATTTACCCTTCATTAACCTCCTGACGCAGGACGCTAAGATTACCCTTAACGAATTCAGTCCTGAAGAGAAGAAGAAGCTGGCTGCCCTTGAGGGGCTAGACCGGTTCAAAGCCCGGGAAAAGATCATTGAGCTGCTGACCGAGCAGGATCTGCTGGTCAAGGTTGAAGAGTATGAGAATTCGGTTGGTCATTGTTATCGCTGTAACACGGTGGTTGAGCCGTACCTTTCCGACCAGTGGTTCGTAAAGGTTAAACCGCTGGCGGAAAAGGCCAATGCCGCGGTCGAAGAGGGCCGGACCAAATTTTTACCCGAGCGCTGGGAAAAGCTTTATATGCAATGGATGACCAATCCGCGCGATTGGTGTATTTCCCGCCAGTTGTGGTGGGGGCACCAGGTTCCCGCCTGGTATAAAGGCGAAGAGATCTACGTCGGCGAAGAGCCGCCCAAAGGGGAAGGGTGGAAACAGGACCCGGATGTCTTTGATACCTGGTTCTCTTCGGCCCTCTGGCCGTTCTCCGTGCTGGGCTGGCCGGATGAGACAGCCGACCTAAAGACTTTCTATCCGACCGATGTGCTGGTGACGAGCTACGACATTATCTTTTTCTGGGTTGCCAGGATGCTTATGGCCGGCCTGCATTTCATGAAAGACGTGCCGTTCCGGACCGTCTATTTCAACGCGCTGGTCAAGGATGTCCATGGCAAAAAGATGAGCAAGTCGTGGGGGAACGTGATCGACCCGCTCGAAGTGATCGATAAGGCGGGGGCCGACGCGCTCCGCTTTACCTTTATCGCGCTGATCGCGGGGCAGGGACAAGACGTCAAACTGTCGGAAGATAAGATTACTGAAGCCCGTAATTTTGCCAATAAGATCTGGAATGTCAGCCGATTCGTCTTGATGAATACCCCCTCTGTCCCTTCGGGACATCTCCCCCTTATCAAGGGGGAGACCGGCGCACTTGAACTGGCGGACCGCTGGATTATTTCCCGTTACAATTCGACGATCGAGAAGGTTTCGACGGCCATTGATTCCTTTGAGTTTGGCGAAGCGGCCAAGCTGCTTTACGATTTTATCTGGGGCGAGTTCTGCGACTGGTACGTTGAGATCTCCAAGGCCGACCTCTATTCCAAGGAGCCGGCGAGGAAAGAAAAGGCGCTTAAGGTGCTGGCTTATGTTTTGGAAGGAACTCTGCGGCTGCTCCATCCCGTTATGCCATTCATTACGGAAGAGCTCTGGCAAAAGCTGATCGAGAAAAGCAACAAACAGCCGGGAACCATCATGCTGCAGGCCTGGCCCGAGCAGGAGCCGAAACTTATCGACCCATCGGCCGATGCGGCCATGGCTTACATCAAAGCGCTGATCAACGGTATCCGGAACATCAAAGCGGAAAAAGGGGTCCAGACAAAAGATGTGGAGCTCTTGCTGGTCGTTTCAAAGGCTGAAGAAAAGACTGCTTTGCAACAGGGCGAGAGTTTTATCAAGGCGTTAACCAAAGTCTCGAAGATCACAGTCAGCGAACAGACGGAAAAGCCGAAACAGGCGGCCCTCTTCTCGGCTGGAGAAACGCAGGGCTACGTTTTATTAGCGGGCGTGATCGACCTGGCTAAAGAGATCGAGAAGTTGAACAAAGAATCGGAGCGATTAGGGCAAGAACAGGAGCGGATCGGCAAACTGCTGGCCGACGAGAAATTTACCGCTAAGGCGCCGAAGACCGCGGTGGAAGCCCAGAAAAATAAGCTAGTAGAGCTGGCGGAAAAAAAGAAGAACATCCTCGAACAGATCAAAGACCTCGGTTAGTTTTCCTCGACTTTTAAGGGTTCGGTGTTCCGCCTGATCCTCTGAATTTCCAGGGCTTTGCCGGTTTTCACATCCAGAGTTATGACAACCCCGTTAAATAATCCCGGACCTTCGGACGCCGGCTCCAACCGCTCCGGCATTTGCCGGATCAGCCGGCGCATGACTTGTTCTTTCTTCATTCCAATGATCGAATCGATCGGCCCGGTCATCCCGATGTCGGAAATAAAACCGGTCCCACCTGGCAAGATCCGCTCATCCGCGGTCTGAACGTGAGTGTGGGTGCCGACCATTGCCGAAACTTTACCGTCCAGGTAATAACCCATGGCGTATTTTTCCGAAGAGGCTTCGGCGTGGAAGTCGACCAGGACCAGGTTGGTTTGTTCTTTTAGTTTAGGCAGGACCCGGTCGGCCGCCTGGAAGGGACAATCCATGCATTGCATAAAGACCCGGCCGTTCAAATTGAGCAGACCGAGCTTCACTCCTTTAACGTCGATGATCAAATGATCTTTACCGGGAGTGCCGGGGGGGTAGTTGGCCGGGCGGGCCATTTTCTCGAAGAGTTCGATCTTTTGGGCAACCTCTTTTTTCTCCCAGACATGGTTCCCCATGGTAAAAGCGTCGACCCCGGCGGCGAGCAGGTCATAATAGATCTTTTCGGTGATGCTGAAGCCGTGGGCGCAATTTTCGCCGTTGGCAATGGTTATGTCGATGGCGAATTCTTTCTTGAGATCAGGGAGCAGGCGCTTGGCGACCACTCGCCCAAAGGCGCCTACTATATCCCCGATAAATAACAGATTGAGCTTATCTGGCGACATCCGACGCTCGAATTTCCCGGACAACCGTAACTTTAATTTCGCCCGGGTATTCCAGTTCCGCTTCGATCTTCTTGGCGATGTCGTGGGCCAGCTTGGTCGCCAGGTCGTCGTTGATCCGTTCCGGATTGACGATCACTCTGACTTCGCGTCCGGCCGAGATGGCGAAGGTCTTTTCCACTCCTTCAAAGGAGTTGGCGACGTTTTCTAGCTTCTCCAGCCGTTTGACGTAAGCTTCCAGCGTATCGCGCCGAGCGCCCGGCCGCGCGCTGCTGATGGCGTCGCAGACCTGAACGATGACCGCTTCAATGGTCCGCGGCTCAACGTCGTTGTGGTGGGCTTCGATGGCGTGCAGGACTTCCGGCGTTTCGCCCGCTTTCTGGGCGAAGGTGACGCCGAGCCGAACGTGGGTCCCTTCAACTTCCTGGTCGATCGCCTTGCCGATATCGTGAAGGAGGGCGGCCCGCTTGGCCAGTGCGACGTTGGCGCCTAATTCAGCTGCCAACATGCCGGCCAGGTGGGACATTTCGACCGAGTGTTGGAGGACGTTCTGGCCGTAAGAGGTCCGGTAATGGAGGCGACCCAGAAGCTGGATGATGACCGGGGGGAGGCCATGCACGCCGGTTTCCATGGTCGCGCGTTCACCGTGTTCCCACATCGCGTTCTTGAGCTCGGTCTTCGACTTCTCGTACATCTCTTCGACCCGGGCCGGATGGATCCGGCCGTCCGCGATCAGTTTCTGCAGGGTCAGACGGGCCGTTTCGCGGCGCAGGGGATCAAAGCTGGAGAGAATGACCGCTTCCGGCGTGTCGTCGACGATCAGGTCGACCCCGGTCTTGGTCTCAAACGCCCTGATGTTGCGGCCTTCGCGGCCGATGATCCGGCCTTTCATGTCGTCGCTCGGCAACTCGACCATCGAGGTCGTGGTCTCCACGACGTGGTCGACGGCGCAGCGCTGGATGGCGGTCGCCAGGATCTCGCGGGCGCGGCGGTCAGATTCTTTTCTGATCTCTTCCTCGTTCGCCCTGATCCGTTTGGCGGCATCGACTTCCAGCTCCCGGTCGAGCTTTTGGAGCAGTTCCTGCTTGGCCTCTTCTTTGGAAAGAGTCGAGATCTTCTCGAGTTGGACGATCAGCTGTTCTTTGGCGCTGGCCAGGGTCTCTTTCAGCGCGACCAGGTCTTCCTCGATCTTTTTGATCTGTTTCTCCTTCGTATCCAGGTTCTTTTCTTTGTTCTCCAAATGGTCTTCGCGCGACTGCAGGCGGCGTTCCAGCGAAGTTAGTTCGGCCTTTCTTTCCTTGGCTTCCTTTTCGAGCTCCGCCCGCTGCTTGATCGCTTCGTCCTTGGCTTCGAGGATCGATTCCTTACGGATCCGTTCCGCTTCTTTCTTTGCGTCCTCGGTCACCCGTTTGGCCGATTCCTCGGCGATCCGGATCTTCTGATCAGCCATCTGCCGTTTGATCAGCAGATAGGCGATCGCCAGGCCGAACACGACCACCGCGACGATCACCACGTAAAACAATGAATATACCGACATGATAAAACCCCCCTCTAGAAAATTACTCTTTATGGGCCAGCGACTTGCGAATTTCCGCCTCGATCTTAGTTGAGATCTTGCCGTTTTCCTTTAGGAACTTGACCGCTCCGTCAAAACCTTGGCCGATCTTCTCCCCGCCGTAAGAGAACCAGGAACCGCTCTTTTCCACTATATTCAGGTTGACCGCCTGATCAAGAATGTCGGCTTCCCGGAGCAAGCCTTCACCATGGATCAGCAGGAAACTGGCTTCGCGGAAAGGGGGCGCGACCTTGTTCTTGACGACCTTAACCTTGACCCGGGTGCCGATGATCTTATCCCCGTCCTTGAGCTTTTCGGCCGCCCGAACATCCAACCGGACCGAGGAGTAGAACTTGAGCGCCCGGCCCCCCGGCGTGGTCTCCGGATTGCCGAACATGACCCCGATCTTTTCGCGCAGCTGATTGATGAAGATCATCACCGTCTTCGACTTGCTGATGACCGACGTCAGTTTGCGCAGGGCTTGGGACATCAATCTGGCCTGTAACCCCATGACCGCGTCCCCCATTTCCCCTTCAACTTCAGCCTTCGGGACCAGGGCCGCGACCGAGTCGACAACGATAATGTCGATCGCCCCGGAGCGGATCAGGGTCTCGGCAATCTCCAAGGCCTGTTCGCCGTAATCCGGTTGGGAGATCAGCAGGTTGTCGATGTTGACCCCCAGTTTTTTGGCGTAGGCCGGGTCCATGGAGTGCTCGGCGTCAATAAAGGCGGCGACCCCTCCCCGGCGCTGCGCCTCGGCAATGGCGTGCAGGGAAACAGTGGTCTTACCGCCGCCTTCCGGACCGTAGATCTCGATGATCCGGCCGCGCGGGAAGCCGCCGACCCCGAGCGCCACGTCGACCGACAGGGCGCCGGTCGGAATGACCTCGACGTTCAACTTGGATGCTTCTCCCAATTTCATGATCGAACCTTTGCCGTAGTTCTTTTCGATCTGGGCAATGGCGATCCCCAGGGCCTTGGAACGTTCACTGGCTTTTTCAGCCTTTTCAGCGCTCTTGTCCGCGCTTTTTTCAATTTTTTCGCTGACCATAATAATTGACCTCCTTAACGAACTTTTGGAACATGGGCGGACCTGGCTCCCGCCCAACGAGCCACGCGGTTTTCTTTTACTAATTGAAGCCGACGGACCGAATATTTAAGCGCTTCGGTCGAGCGCCTTTGTTTCCCCGCCTAAATGCAGCCAGAGCAGCCCCAGGGCCGCTTCCGCCGCTTTATTTCTGATCTCCTCACGTTTACCGTCAAGATTGAGCTCTTTCCAATCGGTCCCGTTCTTGCTGGCCACGGCGATAAAGAGCTGGCCGACCGGGGCCGGCGGGATCGGGGCCGGTCCGGCGACTCCGGTAATGCCTAAGCCGACGTCAGTTTTGAACCTTTTCCTGATCTCTTCAGCTAGCGCGACGGCGACTTCGCGGCTAACGACGCCATGCTGGCTGATTAGAGCGGGAGAAATCCCGACCTGGGTGACTTTGATCCGTGGTGAATAGCAGACGATGCCGCCGATGAAGAAGTCGGAACTACCGGCGAGACTGGTCAGGCGGCTGGAGATTAGCCCGCCGGTCAACGACTCGGCAACCGAAACCGTCAGGCGCTGTTGGTGCAACAGTTCCGCGACCTGATGATCGGTGTTCTTGCCGAGGGCCGACAAGACTTGGCTGAAGAAGTTTAGCTTTTCAGCTGCTTGATTAGTTCGCTCTGCCATAGGTAGGCTCCTCCGGAGACGAGCGACAACGCTACGGCCAGCCAAAGAACTAATCCGGCAAGCGGGAGGTTCAGCATGATCATAAAAACCGCCAGGATCTGGACGGCGGTCTTCCATTTCGCGACCGGGCTGGCGGCAAAGATCTTTTGCCCGCGCACGCTGGCAACGATGAACTCTCTCGCGCAAATCAGAATGACCGGAACAGGATTAGTATTCCCTAGACCAGTAAGCGCTATCAGTACGGAGATAACAAGGATCTTATCCGCTAAGGGATCGAGCAATTTACCGATTTCCGAGACCTGGTAATATTTCCGGGCGATGTAACCGTCGAGCGCGTCGGAAAAAGAGAGGAAAAGGAAGGTGACGGCTGCCAGGCCGTACATGCCGACCAGCAGGAAGATCACGCAGACCGGAACCAAGGCTAACCTCAATAACGTAATTCTATTGGCTAATGATATTTGATTGAATGAATCGATATATTTTTTCAATGAAAACACCGGATATCATATCCAGATTAACCTTTTTTTCCTTTTCCGAACTCATTAGAATTTTAACATAGTAAGGAAAGAGTGACAAGCCTAAATATGTGGGCATTTTAGCTGCGGAAGAAAATCGTGCTACAATGGGGAATATGGAACCGATAAGATTGCATAAATTCCTGGCCGATAGCGGCTGTGCCTCCCGGCGAAAAGCCGAGGAACTGATCAAAGCCGGTCGGGTAAAGGTCAATGGCCAGACCATTGACCAGCAGGGGGTCAAGATCAATCCGGAGCTGGATAAAGTGACAGTCGACGACTCAATAATATCAAGTAATAGCAAGAAAATATACATATTAATGAATAAACCCCAGGGAGTTGTTTCGACCTGCGCTCCAGATGAAATGACGACTGTTTTGGACTTGTTAAAAGGGGTAAAAGGCCGGTTGTTCCCCGTTGGGCGGTTGGATCGGGATTCTGAAGGGTTACTCTTGATTACCAATGATGGGCAAGTTGCCCTGAAACTGACCCATCCCCGCTACGAGCATGAAAAAGAGTACGAGGTTGTAGTGGCTAAGCCACTTTTCCCTTCAGAGGTTGAAGCGCTCAAACAGGGGATTATGCTTGAAGGGAAGAAAACCCTGCCGGCCAAGGTCCTGGCCAAGGATAACCGGCGGCTTAAAATGATCCTCAAGGAAGGGCGGAATCGCCAGATCAGAAAAATGATTGAAGCTCTGGGGAACGAAGTTCTCTCCTTACGCCGGGTCCGGATGGGGACCTTGACCCTGGGACCGTTACAGCCGGGTGAATGGCGCTACTTAACCCCAGCCGAGATTTCCGCTCTACGCGCTTAAGGTTTCTATTATTATTCCAGCCTCGAAATCCATTGAAATTATCCCAATTTGCTACTGATAACTAAATGATTGTTAGCAACAAATAAGAAAGGGAATTTTAATGGTTAATTACATATCTCCGGTCCGGGAAAAGCACTTTATGCCCACGTTTTCCATTGCCCAGTTGAGATCGAGCAAAGTTCAAGACCTTGGCGCCGGTAACATGAGGACTTTCAAAGCGACGGTCGATCAACTTGCGGCCGCTGGGATCAAGCATGTTTGTTTACAGCCGATCCATGAGGTGGCGGTGGATATTGCCAGCCTCTTCAGCCGGACCAGCATGAACGCGTTGAGCCATCGTTTACTTGATCTGTCGGAAATCCCCGAAGTTAAAGAGCTGTTGGCCTTAAGAAAAAGCGTGGCCGACACTTTGGCCCGCGCCAATAGAGTTACCCAGGGATCAACGACCAATTTAGGGTTGGTCGAAGTCGAATATCCCGCCGTTTTGGAAAAAGCTTTTGAGCGGTTCTCGCTGTCAAATCACTCGCAACGGACCAGGCAATTTAACTTTTTCTGTGAGGAACACTCCTGGTGGCTGGATAAATACGCTTATTTTAAAGGGTTAAAAGAACGGTTCGGCCACCTGCCGATGGAGCAATGGGATCGTGCCTATGCCGACCTGTCCAGCTCGAAGGCCCAAGAATTTATGGGAGTGAACAAAGACCGGATCAATTATCACAAATACGTTCAGATGGAAACTTATCGCCAGGTCCGTGAAGGGCTCGACTATGCCCGGACCAAGGGGATCGAAGAGATCGAAGTCCTGGTCGGGGTCGGGACCTCCCGCGAAAGCGCGGAAGGATTCCTGATGCCGGACATGTTCGACTTTGCCCGCCAGATCGGCTGTTTCCCGGAACCGGAAAACGGCTACCCGATCCAGCTTTGGGGCTTCCTGGCCGAAAAAGACAATGACGCCCTGCTGGAATTTAAGGTCAAAAGTTTTCAAAATCTCAACGAACTGGGGATCAATCGGATCGGTATCGATCACGCCTGCGGTTTTCTGGGCGGCTACACGACTTTTCCGGTTTACGATCCGCAGTTGTTGGCGCAAGGTCAGTACCGGGTCTTGAATGCCGCCGATCCCCGCGACGCGAAAATAGCGGAGGAGGGCGGACGCTGGGTCTTTAAACCGGAGACAGAAGAGGCGGAGCGGAAAGCCTTTGCCCAAAAAGTATTATTCGCTTTGTTGGAAAAAGTCCCCGACATGAAGTTCACGGCCGAGACCGTCGGCGATTTTCATCGCCGGGTTGCGGCGGAAGAGGCGATCCAAGCCGCTGTTGCGCGCGGCAGGGATATTACCCTGATGAGGTCTTTGCCCTGGGAAGACGTGCCGCTGGCCGCTTACGGGCCGAACGATCGCTTGAGCCTGACTCACGACATGCCGGCTTTGACCGGCTTACTGACCGCCCAGGCGGGCGATCATAACTACGGCTGGATCGACGGCCAACGGGCCGGCAAATTTTTAAATCGGTTCGGGATCTTGGCGCCGGGTTTGACTAAACCGCTAAGTGTTTCCGAATTAACAACTAAATTCATGATGGAGGTTCACCGGCGGATCATTGCTGGCTCTGGGGCCGAGACGGTTGTTATGCCGCTAGCCTCTTTGTACACCTTGAGCCCTGATCATTTAAATGCTGGCCGATGGCAATACACCAATATCCAACCGGGAACATCCGGCGAGATCGGTAACCCAATGGGAAATTGGGAACAGCGTCTGCCGGTGATCGAGGGGCTCGATCTGGTAAATATTCGGGAATCGACCGGGACGGATTTCCGACCTTTTGGGTCGGTTGGCATTTTGTCTTACCCTGACGATTTGTTCCAGGCCCAGGTCAAGGACGTCGTGGCCGAAGCAGTTGCTTACCGGGCTGCCGCCGGCAAATGGACGGTCTGGCAGCCGACCGAAAGTCAACGGCCGCTAATGGAAATTGCCGTGACTTACACCGGCACAACCGGGTCTGATGAAAAGGCCTGGGCCCGTTTCAATGTTGCCGATCTGGGTTTCGACTCCGGCTCAAACTATGTTTTCTATGATCTTGTTTCCGGGAAGGGATACAAAAAAACCGGACAGGAGTTATTGAACAATGGTTTGCATGTTGGCCTACAGGCCGAAACTCCCGATCGGCCAGGGAGCAATCGACATCATTTTGTAGTTTTTAAGGAGGAATTAGTATGACAATAGCTAGTGAAAGAGTGAGAAATTATTCTGCTAGACCGGCGCGCCGGATCCTGGCCGGTGATATCGGGGGAACAAATTTACGTTTGGCCGTAGTGAAACAAGGCCGGGTTGAAGAATCGGTCAACGTGCCGATGGCGGAATTTTCCAGTTCCAAGGCGTTGGCTAAAAGATCCGCTTTGGAAATATCGCGATTAGATGTCCATGACATTGTAATCGGCGGAATTGGATTCCCTTGCCCGATAGATGGGGCCAGTGGGGAGCCGTTGTTGTCTCCGCCGAATTTAAAATTTGGTTTTAATGGGTTTATTCAAGCGCTGTCGCAGGCTACCGGGATGAAAATCTTTGGTTTTAATGATGCTCGTTCCGCCGTGATGGGCGAAGCGATGTTTGGGAGCGGCCGGACGGAAGAGGTTGTTATCTGGCACGGGATTGGAACTGGGTATGGGTTTGCGATAGTTGACGGCGAAAGAGAAATTTTCCCGACAGCGGCTGAAGGCGGCCATTTCAAGGTTGTTAATCCGATCCTCGATTTGTCGGCCAGAGAATGCGGTTGCGGCGCCAGCGGTTGTGTTGAGGCGTATGTCAGCGGGACCGCCATGGCAAAACAGTATTTTGAATTATCAGGTCGCAAACTGACCGGAGAAGAAGTTGGCGCCGCTTTTCTCTCAAAGGACGAGATCGCGGTCAGGGTGGTCCACGAAGCGATGGCCTACCTGGCGATGAACATCTCGACCGGTCACGCTTTGACCTTAAACGGCCGCCACGTTCTGGGCGGGGGAGTGGCGCAGATCGGCCAACCGTTGCTGAAAACTTTAAAAACAATGCTGCGTACGCCGGGGGTGGTTTCCTGGCCGCAACAAAACGATCTGGCCTCGAAAGTGTTTTTAACGAAATTGGACGGCAAGGCCGGCCTGTTGGGGGCGGCTGTTTTGGCGGAACGGGAAGCCGACCGTATTCAGGCGGCAATGGATTTCGCGCTTTATGATCCCGTGCTATAATTCTTGAATCATGGGGATTATTGTCCACAAGTACGGCGGCACCTCTGTCGGCACGCCCGACAAGATCAAAAACGTCGCGCGCCGCGTTAAAAAGGCGAAAGTCGCCGGCCACGATGTCGTGGTCGTTGTCTCGGCGATGGGGGAGACCACCGACGAACTTATCGACCTGATGAACCAAGTTACCGATAACCCCGATCCCCGCGAATACGATATGCTGGTTTCGACCGGCGAACAGGTTTCGGCCTCGCTTCTGGCGATGGCGCTCCAGGCGATGGATTGTCCGGCGATCTCCCTGACCGGCGGCCAGGCGGGAGTTGTGACCGAAGATATTTACAAAAAAGCCCGCATCAAAGAGATCCATCTCGACCGGCTGAAAGACGAATTAAAAGCCGGAAAAGTTGTCGTCATTACCGGTTTTCAGGGGATTGACAGCAAGGGAGACATTATCACCATCGGGCGCGGGGGTTCGGATACTTCCGCCGTTGCCATTGCCGCCGCTCTTAAAGCCGATGTCTGCGATATCTACACCGACGTCGACGGGGTCTACACGACCGATCCGCGGATCGTCAAAGAGGCCCGGAAAATTAAATATATTTCTTATGAAGAGATGCTGGAATTGGCCAGCCTGGGGGCGCAGGTCCTGCACCCTCGTTCCGTCGAGTGTGCCAGCATCTACGACATGGTCATTCATCTCCGGTCCAGCTTAAAGGACGATGAGGGGACCTATATCATGTCGCCGGTTCGGATTGCCAAGGAGGTAGGAAAAATGGAAAAAACAGAAGCGGTCAGGGGGATAGCCCTTGACGAAAATGTCGCCAAGATTGGGATCCTCAAAATGCCGGACAAGCCGGGGATTGCCGCTAAACTTTTTGGGGCCTTGGCCAAGGAAAAAGTCAACGTCGACATGATCGTCCAGTCGATCAATTCGCAGGGGACCAGCGCCGACATGGCTTTTACCGTCGAAAAGACCGATTTGAAAAAAGGGGTTGAAGTCGCGGAGCGGGTTGCCAAAGAACTGAATGCCGAAGGGGTCGTGTCTGATTCCGACGTCTGCAAAGTTTCTCTGGTCGGGGTGGGAATGGTCAGTCAGCCGGGGACCGCCTCGAAGATGTTCAGCGCTTTGGCTGAAAATTCGATCAATATTCAAATGATTAGCACTTCGGAGATCAAGATCTCCTGTATTATTAAGGCGGAACAGGGGAAGAAAGCGGTCCAGATCCTGCATAAGGCCTTCGGTTTGGAAAAAGTTTCCTAATCAGATCATGACAGCTATTTTGACGTTATTTTATGTCGGGTTCGCCTATTTATTGGGAAGCCTTCCTTTCAGTCATTTTTTTCCTCATAAGATTAATGGGAAAGACGTCCGCAAAGAAGGTTCCGGCAATGTCGGAGCGACCAATGTTTTGGTGGTGGCCGGTCCGCTCCCCGCGATCTTTGCCTTACTTGGCGATATTGCCAAAGGTTACCTGGCGATTGCTCTGGCCCGCTATCTCGGTTTGCCGGATTGGGGGATCGCGCTGGCCGGGTTAGCGGCGATTGCCGGACATGATTTTTCCGTTTTCTTAAAGTTTGAGGGAGGGAAAGGGGTGGCGACGACCGGCGGGATCCTGCTGGCGCTCGATCCCTTCTTTGCTATGGTGATCTTTTGTTTCTGGCTGTTCAGTTTTCTGGTCGTCCGTTATTTTATTCCGGCAACCGTTTTGATCCTTTGCCTGTTGCCCCTCATTATGTGGTTCGGCTCCTGGAGCTGGGAATACATTGTTTTCGGGTTTGGCGCGGCCCTGCTGGCGGTCTATGCTCATCGCTTCGATCTCCAGCGGTATTTTGACGGGAAAGAACCGACAATCGGCGAAGCGTTGAAAAAGTTACGGAAAAAATGATAGAATGAGCAGTTGCCATCGGGGCGTAGCTTAGTCCCGATCGGACCTGTCTACCGCGGTAGGCAGGTCGAGGCTCAAATGGGGTATGGGTGGGGATGACAGTGGAGAGTGTTTATTACGTTTATATTTTAAGAAGTTTGAAAAATAATCGATATTATATTGGTTATACGACAAATCTTCTTAATAGATTAACAGAGCATAATACCGGAGAAACCAAAGGGAATAGGTATTTTAGGCCGTTCGAATTGGTTTATCAAGAAGAGTATAAGACCTTAACTGAAGCGCGGGATCGAGAATCCTTTCTTAAAGAGCAAAAGAGTCGTAAGTTTCTGGAAAGTTTGTTTATTATCGGGGCGTAGCTTAGCTTGGTAGAGCGCACGGTTCGGGACCGTGAGGTCGGAGGTTCAAATCCTCTCGCCCCGATTCTTTAATTGTAAGCTCATTGGATTTGTAACTTGGTAGAGCGTCCCGATCCGATCGGGAAGGTCGGAGGTTCAAATCCTCTCGCCCCGATTC
>Ga0172379_10001254_pt1 | contig 52479 bp, 69 predicted proteins | sample GrowelOW334metaG_FD_119756 | JGI IMG/M metagenome (GOLD analysis project Ga0172379, IMG submission 119756) | Groundwater microbial communities from an aquifer near a municipal landfill in Southern Ontario, Canada - Groundwater well OW334 metaG | ecosystem: Environmental > Aquatic > Deep... | reverse complement strand
TGAGCGATGTTGGAGATATAATTCATTAACCGATTATACCCCTTCTTGAAAGCATTTTCCAGATAAATCTGTTTCATTTGGACTCTTTTCTAGAGTCCAATATGTCAATGAACTTTTGCAGAGTCATGCGTCTACTGTTGGACTACAACTTCACCTTTGATATTTGGATGAATTTTACAAAAATACGAAAAAGTACCAACTCTATCAAAAACAAACTGAAAAGTCTGTCCGGTTAATAAATTACCAGAATCAAACAAACCTTGACTACTCGTTACGGTGTGAGCCGCCGAGTCGTTATTAATCCACGTAATCAGAGTTCCAGGCCTAACCGTAATCGTTGAAGGCGAATAATTCGAAGGGTTAATAGTAACACCACGAACATTCTGAGTCGATTGATCTTCAGGCAAAACGTTTTGATTTTGGTTCTGATTCTGATCCTGAATAGAAGGAACATTTTGTCCCTGATTAAAATTCGGGTTGTTAGTTGAATTTCTCAAAAGACTGTAAAGAATATATCCAAGAATAATTAAGATTATTAGCGTAAGCACAATAATCCAAGTTGTCCTGGATTGATTCTGAGATCCATTTGACATTTAGTCTCCTTCGACAACAATTTTTGCTGTCATATTATTTAATATAGAACAATGATATGAGTATTCTCCAGGCTGGTCGAACTTAAACTGAAATTTATCACCCGGCCTTAAAACAGGAGAAGAAAAAGACTTATTATCGCTTATTATCTGATGGGAAATAAAATCGTAATCATTATTAATCCAAACAACCGTTGTGCCAGTAACAATCTTGATCTCTTTTGGATTAAAGGCATAATTTTCAATTGAAATTCTTACTCTTCCGGTATAATTATCTATATTAGCACTAGCAACAACCTCTTGGCTTTTAATTGGTTTATTTGAATCGTAACGCCACCAATCAGTAGCATTTCCCCAGAGTACAATCGATAAGAGAATTAAAAGTATTAAAAAATTAGTCATCTTCACTGCAAGTTTCCTTTAGAGAGCAAGATTTAATTGTTATTCTTCGTCGAGTTCTGTTTCAACGCCAAAACGGTCACTGACAACTTCCCAATCGATCGCTTTTATAAAAGCATCAATATAGTCAGCCCTCTTAAGGCCATATTGAATCATATAGGCATGTTCCCAAACATCCATCACTAAGATCGGTATTGCACCAGTAAGATGATTCTCATTATGTTCATTAATCCAAACATTAAACAGTTTATCAGCTTCAATATCATAATAAAGCACCACCCAGCCAATTCCGCGGATCATGCCGGTTGAGCGGAAATCTTTTTCCCAGGCCTCAAACGAGCCGAAATCTTCAACGATTTTTAAGTAAAGATCGGATTCTTTATCTAATGAACGTGAATTTTTAACTAAATTCTCAAAATAATACTCATGAAGCCGCATACCATTAAATTCCCAACCAAATCGACGTCGGGTTTCATTAAATTCCGGGGTTTCTGCCCTATCTTCTTTAAGTAAAGATTCTGTCTGTTCGATCAACTTATTGGTATTTTTAACATACCCCTCATAAAGTGAGAAATGATTTTTTAAAAGCTCATCACTAAAGCCCGGCAATCCCAAAAGCTCTTCGTAATTTTGTGGTTCGTAGTTCATTGATCTCCTGTGCTAGGAAAATTATTTTATTAACTGCATTATACCATATTTTAGCTTAAATTTTAAGGTCTAATTTAAGAGTTATCCTTTAATTTTCTAATCTCTGGCCATGATTGAATTAAAACCCACACAACCGCGGCAATCGGCACAGCAATTAAAATTCCTAGAATTCCAAAGAGTTTGGCACCAACTAAAACAGCAATAATTATAATCACCGGAGAAAGACCAACTGCTTTGCCCATCACCTTAGGTACTAAAAACTGAGCTTCAATCTGTTGAATGACTAAGTAAACGATCAGGACAAAAAGGGCTTTAATTGGTGAAATAGTTAGAGCTACTATAACAGCCGGAATTAGCCCAAGCCATGGACCAAGATATGGAATAATCTCTGTTAAACCACCCCAAATAGCCAGGGTTAAAGCATATGGAACGCCAATTATTAGTAAGGCGATACCATTTAAAATTCCCACAAGAGTCATTAAGGTTATCTGGCCTCTCAACCAGCCACCAAGTTTATTGGAAATTCGTTTAACAATCTCATAAAAATTTTTCTTTTTTTCGGGAGCAACAATCGTCTCGATAAAGGTTTTAACTGGTTCTTTTTCCAGTAGAATATAGAAAGTCAAAAAAATAACTGTTACAAAGGCCACAATTCCATTTATAAACCCAAGGGTAGTTGCAAATAACCCTGAGGTTAGCCGCCCCAATTGAGAAGAAATATTAAATAATATTTCCTGATAATTTGGCACAAAATCGTGAATGTTAGCATAAATTGGGGTAATGCGATTTAAGATTAGCGGTAGATTGATTGATAATTGCCCCAACTGACCAATTAATTGAGGAATAATTAAAAAACCAATTGCCGTAAGTACCAGGACTAACGCAAACGATAAAATAATGACAGAAATAGTTCTGGAAAAAAATTTAGACATCCAGTTAACAATTGGGTTGAGCGCGGCCACAATAATTATAGTTAAAAACAAAAGCAACAATATGTCTCTAATATAAAATAGAAACCAAATTGCCACAAAGACCAAAACGATTTTAATAATCGTCCAAACCGACACGTCGACTTTCACATTATTAGTCATTTTAGACCTCTTTATTATTTATCTATTCTTAAATGGTGCCCTAGGCAGGAGTCGAACCTGCAACCTCTTCCTTAGGACGGAATCGCTCTATCCTTTGAGCTACTAGGGCATAAATCTAGACGGGACTGCTTTATAATTTGCGAAGCAAATTTCCGCGGCGAGAAGCGCCCATCCGTTAAGCTACGAGGGCATTTCCCTTCTCCCCTAGATTTTAACACATTTTTAAGATATAATAAAGACGAATTGTTTAAATGCGATCGTTCGACAATTCTTTCGGGGTGTGGCTCAGCTGGAGCACTTCGTCCACTTGGGCGGACTCCGTAAGGCTTTCAGCCTTAGAGCGCATTAAATTGTTTCAAATTCGGGGATTAGCGCAGCCTGGTAGCGCGCATCGTTCGGGACGATGAGGCCGTGAGTTCGAATCTCGCATCCCCGAATTTGAAACATGTTTGGGACGCCTTTAGGCAACTGGAGGTCGTGAGTTTCCGCCATAGGCGGATCCTCCAAATTGTCGCATTTTAAGTACACTATGGAATAGGTTTTAAAGTAAGACAATTGGATGGACAAATCTCGCCACCCCGAAAGAATTGGGCAAGCGACGATGAGGCCGTGACAATTTCTAAAAGAAATTGGGCAAGCGTTTCGAATCTCGCATCCCCGAATTTGAAACATTTTCGGGACGCCTTTAGGCAACTGGAGGTCGTGAGTTTTGTATCCCGGCAAAATACTAAAACATAGGTTTAGTCGGCAAATCTCGCCGCCATTTCACCAAACCTTTTGGTAAAGTTTTAAATAAAAATAGCAGAAAAAATAGGTTGAAATCCTGTCTGGGGTTCAAGCCTGTTTTTTTATACGAAAAAACCCGCGAGCTGGACGGCTTGCGGGTTTTCGCATTTCCGTCATTTTCGCGGGCGATTAGGCATCGTTAATTTAAGGGTGAAGCCAACTTGTATGGCTTGCTGCTCGGTTAAGTATATTTCCGGCACTATTAATGCGCTCCTGTAACGTTTTTTCTGCTTTTTGCATTAATAACATAGTGTACACCATGAAATCCATGTCGGGGATATTCCATTGTGATTCTAGTTTTGTGGCAAAGATCGTCCAACCAAAACTAACTAAATTTTTCGGCAATTTGGTTAGCTCTCCGCCAAACGAGGAGTCTGGCAAAGAAACTGTTTCTAACCCGATTTGTCTGGCTATCGAATCGTCGAATATCGGGTTGTCGTTTGGCTTTGGCAGATACGTCAGTAATTCTTTCGGCAAATTTTCTTTCATCTCCAATGCCTTAAGTTGAAACGTTGCCAAAAGCCAATCTAAGCAAAATTCCCGTAGATTACTATCGCCAATAAAATTAAAACCATTACAATGACTACATCTACACTCATGAGCAGAGAGAGTTATTAATCCTCCACACGTTGATGCTCCATTGCTGCATGGCTCTACTTGACCATTAGCATAGAATCCAGCACCAGACTGTGCTCCATGTGTGCAGAAATTCACACCTTTTAAAAGATGATGGCCTACTACCATCGATTCTTTGCGAGGATTTATCTCCCCACGGAAATATCCCAATGGGATAGGGCGAAGACTCACGATCGCTGCAGGTCTACCTTCACTCATTTTTTCCTCCTTAGGGCGAGGTGCCCAAAATTCCGTGATGGCCACGGTGCTCATTTCTGTGTAAAGACACAGTGCTTCTGGCTGACTAGCCGCAAATATTAAAGTACTTAATGTATTTTATACTAATTTCTTCTAGAAGTCAATAGGAATGACCGTGAATAAGGAAATTATTCTTCGAATGAAGCGAAGCGGAATCGAGAAATTTAAAATGGGCAAGCTTTGCATCCCGCGGAATTTCTGCAGAAATATTTCTCGATCAGGATTATATCCTGGCTCGAACAATATTTAATCACTTTTCATATTAAAAAATACTCTGGTTTTTATCCCAAAGTATTTTTTTAACTCTCTTAATTTTCTATATTAAATCGTTAACTATTGATTTAACTGATATTTTATTCCTCTACTACCACGGTTCCTTGCATATCTGGGTGATAACGACAGTAATAATCATAGGTACCAACGTTCTCAAAATTTATGATTTTACTTTCGCCAGAAGGAATTTCTTCATCAAAAAAGCCTTCAATACTTGTGACCGTATGCTCGTCTGAATCGTCGTTTACAAAAATTACCGGCGAACCGACTTTAACGGTCAATTCCGGTGGATTATAAGCATGCTCAGCAATATTAACCATAATCTCATCAGCATTTATCTGATCGTGATTTTTCTTGATTTGATCTTTTGTTTCTTTGTTCATTATTACCTCTTTTTATTTAATTTACTAAATCTCCAACTGCTTTAAAATTTATGCCAGCCCCTTATCTCCAGCTCCTCTAGCCATAAAAAACTCCTTTCTAATTTGAGTACATATTTTAGAAATTTAATTATATCAAAAAATAGCCTCGTAATAAAGCAAAGCGATCTTTCTTTTTCAATAACTATAAGCTAAACTTAAGTCATTATGGAATATTTAGATATTATAAATGATAACGATAAAGTGATAGGTCAGGCCACCCGCGAAGAAATTTATCAGAAGAAATTAATGCACAGAATAGTTCATTTAATTATTCTTGATAATAATGGCAGATTCGCCTTGCAACTTCGAAGCAAAAACGTCAAATTTTGTCCAAACCACTGGAGTACTATTGTTGGCGGTCACGTTCAAAGTGGCGAGACTTACAAAGAAGCAATTTTAAGAGAAGCGGAAGAAGAAATTGGCATCAAGCCAATAATTAAAAAATTTAGTAAAGATCTATATGCGAAAGACGGCTTAAAAAAGTTTTTGGTAACTTTTAAAACTCATTATAATGGCTCGTTTAAGCCGAATTCTGAGGACGTAGAAACAATCAAATTCTTTAAGCTAGATGAGATAAAGAAAATGGTTACCCGGGGCGAAAAGTTCCATCCTGAATTATTATTTTTATTAGAGAATTATTTTCTAAATTAACCATCAATAGTATGAATAATGGTGCCGATAGGTTTCCCCTTAACCACTTTGGCAATATTGCCGTGCTCCATCATTCTAAAAACAATAATCGGTAGATGATTTTCCATACACAATGTAACGGCCGTATAATCCATCACAGCATATTTTTTGTTTAAAACATCCAAATAGCCAAGTTCTTCAAATTTAACCGCGTCTTGGTGCTTATTTGGGTCTTTATTAAAAACGCCATCAACGTTAGTAGCTTTTAAAACCGCATCACAATTGAGTTCGCAAGCTCGAATCGCCGCCGCCGTATCAGTGGAGAAATAAGGATTACCGCTTCCAGCGCCCACAATTACCACTCTACCCTTTTCCAAATGTCGAATCGCCCGGTTTCGAATGTATGGTTCGCAAACCTTTGGCATATCTAGCGCCGAACAAACTCGATGCTCCAAGCCTAGCTTTGTTAAAGAACTACCAAGCGCTAAAGAGTTCATAATTGTGGCTAGCATTCCAATATAATCACCCATTGTTCGATCCATTCCGTGCTTTTCCGCCGAAATCCCGCGAAAAATGTTACCGCCCCCAGCCACTACCACGATCTGTGCACCGGTTTTTGCAAGACCTTCAATTTCTTTAGCAATATAATCGGAGACTTCTGGGTCAATACCGTATGAGCGACTCCCCAACAGGGCTTCACCTGAAAGCTTTAAGAGTATTCTTTGATATTTTAGTGGTTTCAATTGGCTCCTTTTTAGATATGCTTTTTGAACTCTTTTTTTGAGCTTAACAAAAGATTTTAAATTTTGCAAAAAGCCCGCCTCATTGAGACGGGCGAAAAGGTTATCCCACAATATTAAAGGAGTATTTTTCTTCGTGAATTCGGTCAAACTCTTTTTCCAATTCCTCATCAGTCATTGCTAGAAGCTCATCAATACGCAAGTCAGTCATAATCCAGAGATCTTCTTTTACCGGGTAAATCATCATGTTACCCAAGCGTTTGAGTAACAATTCAACCTTACCAGTCTCAGCCATAATCATTTCCTCCTTTAGAAATAAAAAAGACCTTCTGCGGAAGGCCAATAGTTCGAGTCAATCTTTTTTCGTACTAGAAGCTAGGACCTCCGCTTATGAGGGTCTTAAAATTCTTCTTAATTACGAAAATAAGATTAAACATCGTAATTCTATTATATAACAAAATCTTTAAAATGCAAGAAAAAGAGCCTCCTTATTTTTGGAAGCTCTGGTTTGATTTTAAGAGTTAATTTAGTCGTATTCAATACCCTGAAGATAAATACTATTAGGAAATGAACCGCGTACAGAAAAACACATCTTAATCTTTTGGGTAATTCCAACTTTTGTCACCCACTGATCACATAATTTTTTAATCGGGGCATAGATTGTGGTTGGCCCAATTTTTAATTTCGAATCAAAAGCATCAATCCAACGGTCTGGCTTATTTTTTTCAACACTTCTTACTAAAACTTCCATCCTGCTGACACCATTTTCCCAAATATAATTAAAATCGATGGAAAACTCCGGCGAACCGCTTAAAAAATTAAATTTACGACTGTTTTCTTTACAAAGATCTGAAAGTCCATTAATTATTTCCGAAAGCTGAAATGTCATACTCATTGCATTTATCTCCTCGAGAGTCGTATGGAATTGTATAGAAATTATATATTATTAAATCGCACGCCGCAAGAGCCTTGACAAATTGCCCCAAAAGATTAGAATATAAAAAGGGTTTTGTTCGTTAGTAGTCTATTTTTTCGCAAAGGAGGACACAGTGACTCTGGCATATAAAGTCATTGTGACCGAGTCGGAAGTGATGCCACAGCGTGTGGCTCAGGAAGTTGACCTAAATCGAAGGTCTAACAATAGAGGCTACGTACTGAAAATGCAGGCTACGCAAGAGGAAGGATTTTTGATTGAGGTGGCAAGTTGTTACCTCGAGGCGATACGAAAGAATTATTATATCGCCAATCTCAAACCCGTAGATCGGGTACTAATAGGCAACCACTTCTATTGGGTAAGAATGATGAATGGCAAGGAATGCGTAATGCCTTGTCTAAACGATAATGAATATACCCATGATCAGCCAATCTGGAGAGAAATTCGTCTAGTCGAAGATGAATTAATCCAGAAGGCCCGTCGATCCTTTCATATAAGCCAGATTGGCACTTTGCCGCTTTGGCCGTCTAGTTAACAGCGACGCTCACTCGGGCGTCTTTTTATTTAAAAAGCGGGCTATCCCGGAGAGAACCCCGAAATAAAACCCGCTCTTTATTTATACATATTTTTAACCTTTTATGCAAGGCTATTGACATTTTGACTTATTTATGGTATAATTTTAATAAGGTTAGAACGTACTCGTGTGGATTAAACCCCGAGAGACGCAACCGGGGTCGAAAAGTAAATTCCAAAGGAATTAAATGGAAGAATTAAAAAACAAGCTTTATGTTGGTAATCTACCATACAGCCTTAACCAAGACGGTTTGAAAGAACTTTTCTCTCAAGCTGGCGAAGTTACTGAAGCTGTCGTTATTGCCGACAAATTCTCTGGCCGCTCCAAAGGTTTTGGTTTTGTTACCATGACCGATGACGCTGCAGCCGAAAAAGCAGTCGAAATGTTCAACGGTAAAGAAGTCGAAGGTCGCCCTTTGACCGTCAACGTTGCCAGACCGATGCAAAAAAGAGATGACAGAGCTTAATCTGTTCACTCAGATACAAAAAACCCGCTTTTAGCGGGTTTTTTGGTATTTAAAAAACGAAACTCTTGACAAAACGCTAATTAAGCGTATAATATGTCCTAGCTGTAGTATCAGCTAATTCTGTTCGTAAGGAGAAACCATGTTCTCTATTTCGTCAGACAGAGTATTAGTAACCCATACATCATGGGCAATCTTATGTCAACTCCGTGATCATTGGAATGAAAAGCGAGAGTTGCTTGCCAATACGCCAAGATGTTCTGAATCCGAGGCGTTAAACCTGGCGATAATAAATACATACCAAAGAATGATCCACCATCCGGAAATTAATTGCATTGAGGTGGAACGCGGGAAGAAAATTCATGGCGAAGGCATATTCCCGCTCACGCTGCCTGCCTTAATATATTTGGGCGAGATTGCCCGAAAAAAAGAAATTTCCATCCAAGAGGCAATAAGCTTTGCAATTGCCGACGAATACGACCACCATCAGGAAAAGTTTGATCCTGATATCACCTTTTTTCTCCTCAGAGAGATTGGTGCAAATTATCGGGGAGAATTAACCCCCGATATGACGCTCATCTAAATTGATCTTCTTGATCTAGCGATCACCCACCAGGGTGATTTTTTGATTAAAGCCAGCAAGCGCTTTAATTGACAAAATCTACCAGTATAGTATATTTAAAGACCGACACTGAAACCTTAAAACAACCGAAAAAATCAGCGCCGGTTTTTTATATCTATAGAAAGGAAAAATATGCCGCAAGAAATGAAAAAGAATCTCTCGGAATTCCGGCAAGTCTTTTTTCGCGAGAAATATCGTTTCGATCAAGGCAATGCCTTTCTAGTTTTTGTAAACTTTTCCCTATTAGTGATAACCTTAGTTAAGCAAAATGGCGGCAGCACTAGTGCCATCCAGATTTATGTCCTAGGAGGGTTATTAGCAACATGGTTTTTGGGTTATATTTTAGACCGCGTTGTTCAAATCCAAGATGCGCAAGAAAAAGTCGTATTGAAACGCAGTCCAATTTGGCAGGAAAATTTTCATCACCACGGAACCCACGACCAAAAACTAGAAGAATTGTCGCAACAAATAAATCGGCTTGAAAAAGAGCTTCGAAAGATTAACAAAAAGAAAAAAGTGGCGCCCTAAAAGTGTCACTTTTTTTATATTAAAAAGGATGAAGTCACAAAGCTCCATCCGTTAAGATTTTAATAGGACACAAATTCTGCGATATCTTTTGATTCTTATTTGTCTGCGTCTTAAAATTATTGTGTTGTTGTTACCCAAGGCAATTTTCCGCAATCCATCCAAAACCCGGCCTATTACCGGCGATTCAAAATCATTTTGCCGACTAACTTTGTTAAAACACTTTTGCCACATTATAATTAAGATACTCGATTCATCAACTTCACCAGTTTCAAAAAGTTGCTTGCACCAGGTATCAATAGTCGTTTCTTTAAGGTAGTAAATTCTCAAATGACCATATTCCTGAGATTCCTTGATAAAACTCTGCGCCCTACTATGAATTTTTCTAAGCCTTGCGACTGTTGTAATATTAAGCCGTGACAACTTAATCTTCAATGTACTACCTCCTTTGCAAAAATTAGCGCATCAGTTATTGTAGCAGAATTTCTACCTTACGTCAACTAAAAAACCGCCCATTTTCGGTTGAACGGTTTTAATTAATCTAGAGACTTATTTCTTTTTCCACTTCCCAAGTTTTTTCGTTGAGCACTACAATTTTATTGGTAGCAATTATATAAAGCGCATCATTTATATAAACCGCGCGCTTAGCATTAATTTCCCCAACGGTTTTTAGATTTTTCAAGTTATTCCCCTTATAACCAATTACAAGGCCAGATTGACTACCAGGAATAAAGAATGCTTCATGCTTAGCGTCCATCAAAAAGGCGCGGTGGTTATTTAAGGCCTCAGACCAATATTCCTCTAGTTCTAATTTAGATATTTCTTTGGGATTAGCAGCATCTTTAACATTAAAAAGAGAAACTTTAACTTTGGATCCTTCTTTGCCGATCCCTAAAATCCGATTTTCATCAATTGGATGCAAATAAGAAGAATAACCAGGAATCTTTAACTCGCCCTTGAGCTGTGGCGACTTTGGATTTACCAAATCAATCACATAGAACGGATCAGTTTGCCGAAAAGTGACAAGATAACCTTTGTCGCCAATAAATCTAGCCGAATAAATTCTTTCCTTTTCACCCAAATCTTTTAGCGAGCCGATTTGAGCCAGTTTTGCATTTAAAACATAAATATCACTAACGTTAAGATCATTACTGCCCCACATCCAATTCTGACCGATTGTGGTGGCAACTCTTAGATTACCATTATATTCATCGAGCGAAAACTGATTCAAAAGTGTGCCAGGCACTACACCATTAGCTACCATGTTAAGATTTTTTGTTTCGATTTTTACTAATCCAGTTGAGGAAAATTCACGGCGATGTCTTAAACCATATTCCGTTGCCTTAAGCTCGAATTCTTTTTTCCTAGCCTCTCGCTCTTTCTGTGGCCAAGAATTCATGTATTGCGACAAATGATTCTGTAACTCATACATTTTAGACGAAGGACTCAAGTCATAAGAGTCAAGTTTGGAAACTTTTTGATTAATAGATTCAGGAAAAAAACCTTTATTCTCCCGGATAAAGCCTGATAGCATCTTGAATTCATCAGCTGGTAGAGAATATGCTAAATAAATATTCTCTTGAGACATATAAACTGTCGTTAAACCAGAAGAGCCAACAAAAGAAGTTGTTTTTTCTAAAACCCCGGTTTGAGGCGAAATTATTGAAACATGATAGATTGAACTCGCAGAGAATGGATCAGTAGGATGGTAAATGTCGGTACAAGCAACCCTTACGTCGCCACTACTATTTTTAAATGGCACAATTGGACAAGGATTACTTTGATTGATTTGTTCTTGGGTGATAAGATAAATCTTCTTATTATAAAGCCTGGCCTGAAGCTTATAATTATTATTCTGATAGCTTAATTCCCATTTTCGCTGCGGATTTTTCTTATCTGTTACATCATACGCCGAAACTTTTTGACTGGAAAAAACGGTTAACATATTATCAGTAAGTAGTAGCTCGCCGCTTTCTTCAATTTTTCCGTCTATTGCAATATTTTCTACTGGCAAGGCTTTAATAAGTTTAGTTTGACCTGTTTGCGTAACTGGTGGCATTATTTTTAAATCACTAGAAAGAGGCCTATCATAAAGATAATAAGGTTCATTACCTGAAAAATAAATCTCTTGGCCATCGGTTTTAACAACGTCAGCTTCATCAACCCCGGAAACTTGGACATTAGTAGAAGAAGCCCTATCAGAAATTGGACCCGATCCAAGACCAGCGGGCGCCACACTTGCTTTTTCAGAAAAAGAGACTGATGATCGCGCGTCAAAAAAAACGCCTGTAGAACTTTGACCTAGCGTCTGAGAATCTGAAATGTACTTTTTAAATTCATCCTCCGACTGGAATTTTTTCAGTTCAAACTTGCCAGTTTTTAATTGGCCGCCAGAAGGCTTCTGATTTCTAAAAATAAAATACCCGCCAAAACCCAAGACCAATAAAATAAAGGATACCATTAGGACACGAAAAATTCGATTCATCAAGCCTCCAATGAGATTAATTTGCTGTCTCTATTATATACCCAGCTTATTTTTCATTCAATTTTTGATCTTTTGGAATTCATTAAAGACTTGGGGATTAATTTTAGCCGCACGACCAATAAGCGCGCCATCAAGATTACCGAGTTTATTCTTTAGATCATCGAGCGTCTTAATATCCCCGCTGCCAAGAATTGGTAAATTAGGAAAAAATGCTTTAATCTTGTGTAATTTTTTATAATCGGCTTGACCGCGATATTTTTGCGTCAAAGTCCGGCCATGAATAGCAACTAAATCAACACCGGCTAATTGTGCTTTTTTAATAAAATCGATCGTCTCATCAGTATTTTCATTTAAACGAATTTTTATACTCAGAGGAGTCTTTTTAAGAACAGCCTTAACCGCTTTAATAATTTCAATGGCTTTTGGTGTATCGCGCATCAAAACCGCGCCAAAACCTTGCTTGGCGGCCTTCTGCACAGGACAGCCAAAATTAATATCAATGCCATCGGGTTGGTATTCTTTTTCAATAATTTCTGCCGCCCCTGCCATACTTTCTGGATTAGCACCAAAAATCTGCAAAATCACCGGACGCTCTTCTAGCAAGAATTCCAATTGCGCCATCACTGCGGGAACGCGACGAATAATTCCCTCCGCCGCCACCATTTCCGAATAAACCACATCGGCGCCGTTTTGGCGGCATAATAAACGAAAAGCACTATTTGTAAAACCGTGCATCGGCGCTAAACCGATAATTGGCTTTTGAATTTTATCGAACCACTTATCCATTTTTTCCTTATACTCTATCAATTTAAGCTATACTATTATATAATAGTATATATGAAAAAATATGATGTAGCAATTATTGGCGGGGGTGCAGCTGGTTTAATGGCCGCGATTTGGGCTTCCAAAAATGGAAAGTCCGTTATTTTATTAGAAAAAAATGAAACCCTTGGCCGAAAAATTTTAGCAACCGGTAACGGCCGGTGTAATTTGACCAACCGCTATGCCGAAGCAAATAATTATCATGGTGCAAATAAAGAATTTATTGAGAATGTTTTAGATAAATTCACGCCAGGTGAAACAATTAAATTCTTCGAATCACTAGGCGTAATACTTAAAGAAGAAGATCGTGGACGAATTTTTCCTCGAACCAACGAAGCCCAAACTATAGTTAGCGCGCTCACCCATGAAATCGCAAACTTTGACATCACCGTTTTAACAAATACAAATGTTCGCGGTTTTAAAAAAAATGACTTATGGAAAATTAATCTTCAAAACAAAGGTTCAATTGAAGCTAAAAGAATCATTGTTTCTTGCGGCGGCCAATCAGCTCCCCAGCTAGGCACCTCAGGCGATGGTTACTATTGGTTAGAAAAACTTGGCCATACTATTATCCCTGCTCGCGCGGCACTTACGCCAATTGAGACAGAAACCGATTCAATAAAAGACGTACAAGGATTAAGAATTGAGGGTCAAGCTACGATCATGGCTGGCAATAAAATAGTTGCTCAAAAAGATGGCGATATTCTTTTCACGCACTTTGGCCTATCTGGCCCCGCAATTATGGCTTTAGCAAGAGAAATTAATCCACAAGAAAATTTAAAAATTTCTATCGATCTTTTCCCAGAGACTAACATTAACGATCTAGATCAAAAAGTTAAACTCATTTTTGATCAAAACGGCGCAAAATCTTTGAAAAATAGTCTTTCTGGTATTGTCCCATCAAGTTTCGCGCTAGCCGTTTTAAAAAAACTAAATCTCAATGAAACAAAAAAAACAGCCGAAATTTCAAAACAAGACCGTTTAAATATTGTAAATAATTTCAAAAACTTCCAACTCGATTTAAAGGGATTGAGATCATTCAAGGAATCTCAAGTTACGGCCGGCGGCGTCAGTGCCAACGAAGTCAATCCTCAAACCATGCAATCTAAAATCATCCCCGGCCTATTTTTCGCCGGAGAGATTTTAGATGTTGATGGCGATTCTGGCGGATTCAATCTCCAGTGGGCCTGGTCAACAGGTTTTATTGCCGGAAATAACGTTTAAACTTAGTTCTCACTATCAGTAAATTTTCCGTCATCGTCGCGGTTTTGCTTACCGGTTTTCTTGGGAGTAAGTTTAGCCATTAATTTGAACTTGCGAGTCTCGCCAAAAGAATCGGTGACCTGATCGGTTTTTTCTTCCTCGTAGACCTGCATTAGTTCCAAAGACAAAATATCTTTTAAAGTAGTTAATTCTTCAGTATTATCCTTTATACTCGCTATTAATTTTTGGTTCTCTGGCTTGGCCAAGATTTCTTCGCGAAGCCTTTTTCTTTTTGCCAAGGCTGCCTTAATTTCTTCTAACGATTCTAGGTACTCAGTATCATTTTCCAGCTCAGCCTTAAGCATTCCTTTAGAGATTTTGTTCTCCTCGGAAAAGTTGTCAATTTGTTCAATCCTCTTTTGAATGTTTGCAAGATCCATTTTTACTCCTTTTTAAAGCCATTTCTTTTTTACAAAATAAAATAACATCCCCATAATTAAAATTATTAGCATTCCAAGAATTATTTCCGAGGCATACCGATGGCTTGCAAAAGGTAAACCCAAGACATTCATCCCATAAAAACCAGTAATAACCGTTAACGGAAGCATTATAGCCGAAAAAATTGTTAGAATTTTCATTATCTCGTTTAACCGTTGTGTTAGCATTGATTCGCTGGTCCGCTGCAAGACTTCACATACCTCTTTATAATTATTTAAACTCTCCCAGATTCGATCGATTTTATCGCCAATATCTTCGAAATATATTTCCAAATTTTCCGTAATAAACTTTGACTTCACCACTTCCAAATCTTTAATAAAAAAACGCTGTGGACCAATCACCCGTCGAAAATTAATAATATCTTGAGCGATTAAAGAAATCTGTTCAAGCGTTTTCCGCGACTGATCTTCATAAAGATCATCTTCCGCTTTATCTAATTTTGCACCAATCTTATCAAGCATCGGCAAGCAATAGTTAAAGCTGCGGTTCAAAATTTCATATAAAAGATAGGCTGCGCGCTCATTGGTAAGTTTTTCCTTATTATTCTGCAAATTGTCAAACAACAGATTCAAAGGCTTTAAGCCACCATCATGAATTGTAATCACTAAATTGTTATTTAAAAAAACGTCAAGTTCTAAAGCGGTGGTTCTTGAACTGGCCTTAATATAACGCGGCAAGTGAAAAACCATAAACAAATAATCGTCATAATCATCAATCTTTGGCTGTTCGATATGTAAAACACAATCTTCAATCGCCAAGTGATGAAAACCATATTGTTTGGCAAGCACTTCTAGGGCTGCTTTGTCGGCATCGACAATATTTATCCAAGTGAAAGTCTTAAATTTTATTTCTTGCTTTTTAAACATTTTAACTCAAAATTAAAGTTTCCTACCCATTGGTAAGAAACCGTTTTTACTAAATTAATTATAGCAACACAAGGATTATTTTAAAAGCAAATTATTTAATTTCAGGAAATTTTTCTCTGATTTTTAAAACCGATTTCTCCTTATCTTTAACTTCCAACATTATATCAAGATCAATGCAACCCACTTCTCTAAAGAAACTTTCAAAAAGCTCTAGATCAATTGTTTCTGAATGAGCTCCTTTTATTGCAAGCTTTTTTTGATTCGAGTAATGAATTTTTTGACGTTCTCCTTTTGGCCAAGTCTTTGAGAATAGCTCAATAATCTGCTTGGTATCCAAATTATTAAAACTTGGCAGTATTTGGTGATGGAATATATCAAAAACTGCTGGTAGGCCAGTTTTTAAAGCTACGTTTAAGACATCTTTAGCACTAAAATTTTTTTCATCGTTTTCAAGTGCAAGCCGTTTTCTTAGATCAAAATCTAACGCACTAATTCTATTGATAGTATTGGTAATAGACTTCTCCTTATCAGAATATATTCCACCGCCATGAATAATAATTCGGTGACTTTTTGGTAATTCCATTAAGTCTAAAATATTATTATGATACTGCAAATCTAATAACGCCTTCTTATATACTTCGGCTTTTAGTGAGTTTAAAACCATATATTGACCTGGGTGCATAGAAACTTGCATCTTATTTTTAATAATAAACTTTCCAATCTTTCGAAATTCTGATACTAATTTTACCCGCCAAGCTCCATCGTTAATAGGATGGGAGCCAAAGGGAACCAAGTCAGAAGAGATACGCAATAAGGATATTTGGTGCGCTTTATTCCACTGTAGAATTCTTAAAAGTGCATCAAGATTTTCTCTTAAAACTTTAAGCATTCTTTCTTTAGAGTAATTGGCAAGCCGAAAAGTTTTATTTGGGCTTGGTAAAATTGTATTAATACAAGCATATCCTAGTCGAATCATATTATTTTTTCTTAAAAAACGGCCTCCTAAAAGAAGCCGTGTTATTTTTTCTTTATCTTATCTTTGCTCTCTAGCATTCTTTGGTCAGCTAAATCAATCAATTTTTCTGGACTAATATGAGCCGCCTTTTCACGATCCAAGACTGCGTAACCAGCAGCTACTTTTATTTCAAAACAAATATTGTCAGTGCCAACTTGGAATTCGATCTCAGCTTGTTGCTCTTTAAGCCCAATTAGTCTATTAGGTGCAATATCCTTACTCTCTAAAATGAAGGGGATGTTTTTAATTTCGTTAACCAACCGATTGCCAATCGTGGTCGCAATCTCTATAGAAGAGCATAAAACAATAATCCCAAATTCATCGCCACCCCAACGCGCCACTACATCACCCTTTCGCAAGCTTAGCCTAATTTTTCGTGCCACAGCCTTAATAACTTTATCCCCTATCTGGTGACCAAATTGATCATTAAACCATTTTAGATAGTTTAAGTCCGCAATAGCTAATAAAACTGCCCTGGGAGCGTCCGCCCGCCGTTGACCTAAAATTTTCTCAAAAGCGCGCGCCAATTCACAATCAAATAGTCTTCTGTTACCTAAACCGGTTAAAGAATCAGTACTAGCTTCCTGGGCTCGCGGCCAAGTTAGATAATAAAGTCTACTACCGATATTATTCCGCTCCTCTTCGCTAATTAGACCTTCATCTAATAATGAATCAAGAATAATTGGGCTAATTTGGCCTTCTCCCGACTCGATTTGTTCCAACAAACGCTGATAAGTTGAAGTATGCTCAGACATCTCTCCTCCTTGCGGCCTTTTATTGACCTGATTGATATCAGACCATTTTTCTAGCCACAAAGAGGATCATGTGAAGGAACTAATATTACAAATTATACTCTTTATTCCCCTTTTTTCAAGATGACAAGAATCAAAGCGCTTAGTAAAAACTGAAAGGCAGAAAAATATCGCATTTTATGGTATAATATAAAAAACGCAAACATCTAATTAATATTCTTGTCAGGAAAATTAAACCTATGATCTCTAAAACTTTTAGTTTTTTAAAACCGCTATTTTTTTCGCTCTCTAAAAAACAAATGCCACTTTGGCTTATTTTTTATTTTTTAATTTACATTGTTATTTTAATCAAATGGATTTCCGTACACGACACTGATACTAATCTCTTTCTTATCATTTACGGCATCACCGTTTCTTTCTATATTTTAGGAAACTTTGCTCTGTCATATTTTCATCCATTAAAAAACTTTAATCTTCCCGATGATTACCGACCATTAATAACCTTTGGTGTTCCCATAAAAAATGAAGAAAAAGTTATTAAAGAAACACTCCTAAGAATTGCTAAGTGTGATTACCCGCGCGATAAGTTTGAAATTATTGCCATTAATGACGGTTCCACCGATCAAACTTGGCAAAAAATGATTGATACCAAAAAGATTATTAAAAAAATGGGGGTTAGCATTCGACTAATCAATTGGAGAAAATGCCATGGCAAGCTAGCGGGACTAAGTGAAAGTTTGAAAAAAGCCAACGGCGAGCTGATAATTTTTATTGATTCAGATAGTTTAGTCGAACCATCTATTATTAAAGAATTTGTAAGATATTTTAAAGATGAAACAATCGGCGGAGTCTCTGGCCGCACTTTTGTTGCCAATGCCAATAAAAATGTTTTAACCAAAATGCAAGTCGGTTTTTATTTCTTAAGCTATAGCGTTTATAAGGCAGCAGAATCAATTTTTGGCACCGTCACATGCTGCCCTGGTTGCTGTTCGGCTTATCGAAAGGAATATCTTGCCGGTATTCTTGAAGAATGGGCCAAGCTGAATACCACTAAATTTACTTATGTTGACGACCGTAATTTAACCAATTTTGTACTTAGAAAACGCTATCATACTGTTTATGCGCCAAAAGCGATTGCCCATACTTACGTTCCCGAAGACTTTAGAACATTCTTCCGCCAGCAACTTCGTTGGACTCGATCATGGTTTTTAGAAAGCATTCTTGCTTCCAAATTTATGTGGCAAAGAAACATTGTAATGGGGTTAATCTTTTATCTTGGTTTAATCTTGCAACTTTTAGCCCCAATAATGGTTTTTAGAGCGCTTTTTATTTTTCCTTTTATTGAAAAATCATTACCATACTATTATATATTTGGAGTTTTATTAATGGCTATTATTTCCGCAATATATTATCAACTGAGAACATCTAAAAATTCTTACAGCCCCTATGTCTTTCTTTTCCCGCTACTTTATACTTTTGTGCTCGTTTGGCAGATTCCTTATGCAATTGCCACCCTAGGTGACTCACGCTGGGGGAACAGATGATAAATAAAAATCGCTTTTTAAAAAAATTGGTAAACCTATGCATTTTAAGTCTTTTTATTATGGCCGGTTTAAATTTATTCGACCAAAATAGTTACTGGATATTAAGTTTAAAACCTTATTATTTAAAAACTCATCTGGAGATTTTAAAACGAGAAAATATTAATAGTATAAATGGTAAAGCCTTGTCAAGCAAACAAGCAAAAACGGCTAATTCGATTCCAGTTCTACTTTACCATGGAATTTTAGACAAAACCGATGGCGACAATATCACCTTAAACGAATTTTCAGATCAAATGTTTAAGCTTAAAAAAGCGGGGTACGAAACTGTTACACTAGATGAACTAACAAGCTTTATGAGAGGAGAAAAACAATTAAGCGAAAAATCATTTGTTTTAACCTTTGACGATGGTAACAAAAATAGCTTTTATCCAGCTGACCCAATTCTAAAAAAACTCGACTATGAGGCCGCAATATTTATTATTAGCGATCATAGTATTAAAAACCCTTACAACTTTCACTTATCAGTAAAAGAACTCAAAGTTATGGACAAAAGTAAAAGATGGGACATACAAGCGCATACCCAGAATGGCCATAGTGAGCCGTTAATTGATAAATCTGGTAAAACCGGACATTTCTTTAGTGACCTTTTATGGCTCGATAATAAAGATAGACTTGAGACACCATCTGAATTCGAAAAAAGAGTTGTTAGTGATATGCAAACAGTAAAAAAAGATATTGAAAAAGAATTCGATAAAAAAGTCGATTATTTTACTTTTCCTTTTGGCGACTACGGTCAGGAATCCAAAAATTTTCCAGACTCAGAGGAAATTCTCTTACGTAGGTCAAGAGAAATTTATTCTTATACTTTAAGCCAAGCAGATCTAAAAGAAGGTTCACCACTAAACTGCCCCTCAACTGATCCCTTTATGATTAAAAGAATTATTGTTAAACCTGGTTGGCGCGGAGAAAGTCTAGTAAAAGTTTTTGAAGAGGTGCAAAAAACTCCATGTGACCAAAATTTTGTCTTACCTGATCATATTCTAGAATCATCAATTAAAAAATCTGATAATCTTTCTAGCTTAAATTTCCAATACTTTAAAAACTCTATCCTCGAAGAAACAAGTCGTTTTCTTTGGACAAAATTAATACAATAGAACTATTTTTAATAAATAATTTGCTGCGAATCATCACTTGGCTGGTTTGAACTTAATTCAGTTTGAACCAGCTCTTTTTTTATTTCAGAAAACTCATTTTCAATTTCCTGAAGACGCTGACGACTTAACTTTACCAGTAAAACACCGCTGTTAACTTTTTCCAACCCTTTTTCAACATCAATTTCCACCTGGTCATCAAACCAAGTATTAATTTCTTCAAGCTTTTTTAACGCCTCCGTTAAATTTATTTTTTCTGACATTATTGCTCTCTTTCTATTTTTTTAATTTCCGACACTATATTGCCATCAGATAACTTTATTTTTAAAAGATCACTCGGCTCAATCTGACTTATCGAACGAATAATCTTGTCTTTATAAAAAACCAAACTATAGCCAAGCTTTAATTGACGTGTAGGATTATTCTGTTCAATATTTTTACTAAAGCTATCGATTCTAGAACCTAAAGTATTAAGGTTTTGTTGATAACTACGGACTAAACGTTCGGCAAAGTATTCGACTCTCTGTCTACTTAATCCAATAGTATAATCAAAGTTTGCAAATATTTTTTCTGCTACTTGGTTAAATCTTTCGAAGTATTTTAATAAATTATAGTAATACTCTTTAGTCTTTGAAAAGACCTGTTCAATATAGTGTTTTTTTATTTTGAGTTGAATTTGATACTTATTAATAATATTTTCCTGATAATAACGGAGTTTTTCAACTGATTGCTCCCAACTTCGGTTAAGTTCACGCGCCACCGCCGTAGGTGTTGAGAAAGCTTTGTCTGCTGCTAAGGCAAAAAGAGGCACATCCTTATCGTGGCCTATTCCACAGACTACTGGCACAGGATAATTGGTAATCTCTCTGATTAAGACTTCATTGTTAAATGCCTGCAAGCTCTCCAAACTCCCACCACCTCTAATAATTACCAGTAAATCGATTTTACTGCGACGGAAATATCTAATGGCCGACACAAGCTCTCTAATTGCCAAAGCACCTTCAACTCTGGAATCGATAAATTTAACCTTAAAGCCAAACCGGCCTAAATTACTTTGAAAATCATGAATTACCGCCCCATCTCTTGAAGTAATTAGGCCGACTCTAGAAGGAAGATTAGGCAGACTCTTTTTCCTTTCTGGATCAAAGAAACCTTCAGATAATAATTTTCTTTTAAGCTCCTCGTAGCGCTTTTTAAGAATACCCTCACCCACCAACTCGACCGCATTAGATCTAAAAGTAAACCGTCCATTCTTTGCATATATCTCCGGATAGCCATGAATAACTATTTCCATTCCTTCCTCAAGTGTAATTCCAGCTAATTCATAATCGCTCATCCACATAAAACAATCCATTGAACACTCTTTTTCCGAATCTTTAATTGTAAAAAATAAATAATTCTGACGGATATTAATGGAAGAAATTTCACCTTTTACAGCCACCACTAATTCACCTAAATGAAAATTAACTAAGTTTAAAAAATCTCCAACCGATAAAACTTTTTTAGCATCATTTAATAACTTTTGTTGGAAAGTCTGATTATCACCGTGAGTAACGATTGCGATTATCTCCTGGCCATATTTCTCGTATTTCTTTTCACCAAGTCCTTTAATTGCCACGAATTCTTCTTTATTAATCGGCAAAACCTCGGCAATCGCTTCAATAGTTTTATTTTGCATTACCAAATAAAGCTCTACATTTTCTTGTTTAGCTTTTTTAGAACGCCATTCCCTTAATTGTTTAACTATTTCCTGGTTCATTGACCGCCTTTTTAGAGAGCAAATTGAGATTATTTAAATTATAGATATCACATTCCTAAAACGCACTTAAATTTAAAATGTGAATCTTCTATAGCGAACATAGTAGATAAATCTACGCGGAATTTTACCTGAAGGTAAAATATAGTAATGCATTTTTACAATGTGAGCGATATATACTCCAAAAGCAACCGCTCGGTCAAGATTTGACTCCAAGAATACGAAAATTCAAACCTCAAATAATTATTTAATCCTAAAATTATTGTTCGACTCGGATGAAATCCGGTGGAGAACTGTTGTAAACTTCTCGATTCCGCTTCGCTTCACTCGAAGAATAATTTCCGTATTCATAGTTAATTAGAATACTAATTATACCATAATAACTTACTTAAAAGATATATGATAGAGCTAAAAATCAAGGCAATAAATAATAGAATTATCACTGTCGAAAGAACAATAAACATTTTATCAAACCAATATGGAGGTAAATTAACTACTAACCCGGCATATTTATAAAAAATAAAGATCAAACCGCCAGTTAAGATAAGTGCTAAAAAGGTATTTTTCATGTCTTGGAAACTTGGCAGCATTGTTACAGCAATCGAGATAATTAGATACAAAATAACCCAATTTTTATAATTCTTCCAATCAATTCCCTGAAGTACGTTTTTAGTAAAATCAATAACATTATTAAATCCAGCTTTACTAAGCGTTTCACTCATATTAAAGCCGAGCCAACGTGAGAGAAAGAAAATTGAAACCGCACCCACTGCAAAAGGGGCTAAAGAAATTAAAATTGAACCAATGATTGGCACTTTTGATTGACTATGAGTCACACTGCCGCCATCTTTTTCGAAAAAGGAAATCTTGGTAATCTTAGCACCAGTTAAAAGACAAAAAAACGCATGAGAAAGTTCATGAACAATTACTCCTGGGGCAACAAAAATTCTATATCCGCGACCAACAACTGAGCGCATTAGAAAGAAATCCACTAAATAGGCCATTACTAAAATAATTACAATATATAATGCAAATTGCGTTAAAATGGGATTTAAATTGAGGCTATAAATCCATGAAAAATTAGGCATTATTTGAAACCAGCCAGCTCCTTCACTATAAAGCAAAAGAGCTGGTTTTTAAGAAACTATTTATCGTGCTTTTCAACAAAGCTTTTGATAGCATCAATATTTTCCAAAATTAACTTGGCTTTTTTAACACCAAATTGAAAAGGAAATTGGTCTTCCTCACTGTTTTTTAGCACTAACATTGGATTTCCCTTAAATTCAGACTCGCTTACAATTGACATAATTACTCCTTTTATTAACTCTTAAAACTATTTTATCAAAATTTAACATATAGTTACAGCCTGGCTGGACGCTTAATATTTAGAATGATAATTGCTCTGGCTCTACTTTAACCGCCAATTTATCTGGACCGGTTTGCAAGTGCGTGATGCTCTCACCCATATGACGGTACTTACACCATTTACAATCTTGGCCTTCTTTAGGCATTGGACCAGCCAAAAGCTTATCAATCTCTTTTGCAAAATCTATAAAACCCTCATCGTCAACAGGAATCTCCATCCACTTAGCCGGAAAACTAAGCCAGGCGCTTCCGTCTTCAAATTTAGCATCATCAGGATAAAGTATCATTAGTCCCATTCGCGAAAGTTTCAAGGGTTGACCTGAAGCTGGGTGTTCTAAGGCAAATTTATATGCTGCCAATTGAGTTTTATACTTATCTATTTTTTCTTCAAGAGGCTGACTGATCTTTAAATCAACCAAAGTATGAGACCCATCTTTGTTTTTCACTAAAAGATCGTATTTACCTTTAATGTAAACATCTGTCCCTGGCACAACAACCGATTCCACCCACCCTTCTTGACGAATAACTTCACCATCAGGTAAGTCGTTAGAAATGATTTGCAGACTTTTTCCCACCAGATTTCCCTGAAGACGAGTATTAATGGCAGAAAAAACGCCTGGCATTGGCATACTAGGCTGGTATATCCCATGCTTAACTTTTAAGCAATAACAAAGCTTGCACTCCTCATAAAGATATGCAAAATCCGACGGTGATAATTTATGCATTTCCCCTCCAATTTAACTTCTCCTCTATTTTTACAAGATCAGCCCATCAAATTATGGTTAAAACATTTTCAATTTAAAAATAAGCATTAATTATTAGACCAACTAAAAAGCTCGCAACTATAACAACCATACCTACCAATAAATGTTCTATGATAGATTTCCATCTGTTTCTTTCTTCGCTAATAAAATAGCTTAGAAGAGACAATAACAACATTCCCCAAATAATACTAATTACCAATGATATGGTCGACTCAAAGAAAAATTGCGGTACAAGAAAACTTAAAGCAATAATAAGCTTGGAAAAATATGTACTTAAAGTTGCCGTCCAGATTTCCTTTTGTGTATGAGTAGCCTCCGACTCCTCAGAAATATGTATTCCCAAACTGTCAGAAAAGGCATCAGCAATGGCAATAGTTAGAATACCACCAATTATTACTGCATGAGTAGCGTTACTTGCTGTTAAACCGACAATTAAACCAAGGGTAGTAATAACGCCCGATGCTGTTCCAAAACTTAAGCCAATTTTTGAAGAATGATTCATAATATCCTTACTAGTTCGATTGATATTTACTTTTATTATTATACCTTTTTTCTTTAATTACTTTCAATTTGCAAATTAACCGCCATTTAGAAAAATTTTCTTTTACTTCATCATTCTTGCTAGCCTTAATTCGTCATATGAATATTTGCCTTTAAAGTGTTCAAAGACGGGGGTTAATTTATCGGTTTTAAGCTTATTAAAAGCCTCGTTGATCTTTGGTAAGTCCTTTAATAGCTTTGATGGCAAAACTTTTTCAAGATCTTTCTTTTTAATTTTTTTATCTTTAAGTAAAATTTCAATGTGACCAAAGATTGTTTGCTCGCTTAAATTCCGCGCCATTGCTATTTGAATAATATTTTTTCCCTCTTGCCACAGTTCGAGTGTTTGATCATGTGTGGAAGGCTTATTTTTTTTATTTAATAAAACATCAGAAGCTTTTATTTTACCATCGCAAAGAATGATAAAATCTTCCATTATTTTTTTTGATTCTTCAGCGCTAAAACTTGAAAATAATCTTTCCGCGTTAGTCGATTCAAGATGAAAATCTGCATCTTTTATTAAAACATTTTCGTCAACTTTAAAAGCCATATCGTTCCAGCCAATAATGTAAATTCCACAAAGACGCCTGACTCTAGATAAAGCCACGTAACCTTGACCAAACTCAAACACCTTAGAAAGATCTATTACCGCCTCGTCCAAGCTAACCCCCTGACTCTTATGCACAGTAATCGCCCAAGCCAAGCGCAGCGGAATTTGAGTTAATCTTCCTTTTATTTTCCCGTCCTCCTCAACCGTCCAATCAGCATAAGAAACAATAATTATGCGGCCAGCTCTAGTTTTAACAACTGGTAATTCGGTTTCTTCATCAAAGCCTTCAACAATGCCTAAAGTACCATTAACATAACCTTCTTTAGGATTATTTTTTGTAAACATTACTGCTGCGCCGACTTTTAAATATAAGCTTTCCGGTGATAAACAACCTTTTTTCATGACTTTAATTAAAGCCTCATGTCCCCTGGTGATCATTGGATAAAATTGAACCTCTTTTTGAATTTTTGCCAGCATCTTATCGTTCATGGCATCAACATCAATATTGTGAGAATAGAGTTTTGGCACCAAATCCGGAGCCTTAAAAGAATCGATTTTCCTTTGTTTAATTACTTTTAACGACATCTCATCAAAACTGTTACTGCGAATTTTTGATAAGACTGAGATTAACGCGTCGTCATCCTGACGATATTGTTCGGTAAGATAGCATGTCACAAATTCCGCTTGCCGCCAAACTAAAGAATCGTAGGCAAAACGCATTGGCTTTTCTTCAAAGAAACTTTCTTGCAGATCTTCTACTACAATATTTTTAACAACCGGCGGCAACTGAAAAAAATCTCCAACTAATACCACTTGCAAGCCGCCAAAAGGCAAGGAACTTTTTTTAATTTCACGGCAAATTGAGTCAATCATCTGTAACGTCTCGGGCGGGAGCATTGATATTTCATCGATTATTAATACTTTCGCCTTTCCGACTCTTTTAAAAACATAATCATTTGATGCAATGGCGCTTAGTTCTGCCCGATTAAGCTTATTTTTTATGCCAATCCCGGCCCAAGAATGAATAGTCATCCCGCCGATATGCGTGGCCGCAATGCCGGTTGAGGCGGTAATTGCCGGTTCTATTCCATGACTTCGCAAATACGCCACATACTGATTAATAGTATAGGTTTTGCCACTACCCGGTTCTCCGGTCAGAAACACGTTGGAGCCGGTTTTTAATATATTGAGTGCTTGTTCTTGTGTCAAAATTTCCTCTAAATTAGTTTTAATGTCTCTTACTCATTCTGCATTTAAATTACAAAATGGTCAAGTTAGAAGCTGAGAATGTCTTTACTTTACTAACAAAATATAGTATAAATAATTAATCAGCAAGGTTTTCCTTGCAATCCTTTCTGGGGGGTACATTAAATTGGATAAAAAGGTTCGCGACCAAGAAAATACGGACGCAAGCACGAGCTCAGTTTCAGCCAATTCCGAAAAAATTATGACCTATTTCGAAAAAAATCCCTATACCGTAAACACGGTAAGACAGATCTCTTTATGGTCCGCCCTAGATTTAATCGAAGCAGAGAAGGTACTAAAGCTACTAGCGCAAAAAGGTTCGATCCAGGAGATCAACTACCGACACGACAACGTTTACCGCTATATCCCCAAAGACGATAACAATTAAGTTTTGCGGCTCATAATTTGAGCCGTATTTTTTTATTTTCTGATTACTGTTGATTTAAAATATTTTTCTTGAAAGTTTACTGTTTCGAGAATTTCTTCATCGCTTAGACTGTTAACTTCCTTGGGAACAATGACTAGTTTATCATCGTCATCATCCTCCCTACAAATAATAGCCACACACTTACCCAAATACTCACTAACAGGCTCATTAACACCAATTAAATAAGCGTCAATCTCTTCATCATCCGGCGATTTTGTGTTGGGAATATAGCCATAATTTAATTCATAAATAAAATCGTGTTTCGGATGTTTACTACCCAAAGGCCGATCAATTTTAATTAAAACCTCTTTGCCTAAATATTCTTTTAAGTCAATATGTAATTTTCCTTCTTTACACATAATTCCTCTATATTTATTCACCACTTACACCCTGGAAGTGTAAGTGTCGGTTTTAACCTGAATAATTGTCAATTAAGTGGCTTTTTATTATAGATAAAGATCTTTGGCAGTCTTTTTGATCTAAGACGAATCGGCGATATTTTGACGGCGTCATATTTAAAATACCACTAAACTCACATAAACCACCACTAAAATCCGAATTAATATATTCCTCTAACGAAGAAAAAGGCCATTCTTCAGGATTTGCAACCAATCCAGCTGAACTAGGGTTTAAATGAATATAGCGCGTCAAATGCAAAAGCTGTTCGTCAGTCTTTACTAAAACATTTTTAAAATGTCCCTCCCATAGCGGGCCTTTGCGATGATGCCTAGTGTTAAAATAACGCGTGTAGCTATTTAAAACCTTGGACATAAATTTAGTAATGCCATCGTTTTCTAATTGTTTTAACAACAAATGAACATGCGTAGGCATAATACAATAGGCAACAACTTTAACCAAGTGGTTTCCGTCATTTCTTAAGGTATTAATTATGTCTCTTTGAAAATTTAATTTTAATTGCTTGAAAACAGAATATTTATAGTAGAAATTTGAGAAACGATAAAGATCGATTAGCTCACGAAAACGGCTAAAATCTTCAGCATCATTAAAAACTTTAAATTTAGCAATACTCCGGCTAAAGATATGATAATATTCACCGTTGACCAAAGGCTCTTTTCTATAATTCATAATATTATATTACCACTTACACCCTGGAAGTGGAAGTGTCGGTTTCACAGGCTAAATAATTAGCTTTTGACCGAAAATGACACCCTGGAAGTGGAAGAGCTAGGTTAACGGGTTATAATAATTTTCTCAGGTGGATTCTTGATTATTATAGAATAAAATGTTATACTTTAAACGTTCAAATTTGCCGCGTTGGCAAATCTATTCCGCAGCATGGCGAATGTTCGTTCATAAAAGGAGAAGGACAATGACAGAGTCAACAAACGAAAGGGTCTTGGTAGTCATTGATGGTGATAATTTTTGGGAATTCATTAAAGTAGCCCAAGAACCACTCGAAAAAATCATTGATCAATATGCAAACCGTCGTTCTATATTGGTTCGGCCTATGATGTTTCTTTCTATCGAAGGAATAGATGATTCAAATTTTTCAACCGATGGTGGGCAAATACTTTTCGGCTATACTGCAGATTATTATGTTTACCAGACGCGAAAGAATAATAGCATAATCCAAATTGAAACTTTCAACAAACATACCCCACGCCAAATAAAACAGTTCCAAAACAAAGGTTATCCGGATTTAAGAGTTTTTATTTATATTTTAAAAAATTTAAATAATTTTGATACGCTAATGCTTTTTACCGGTGATGGTGATTTCGTTGAAGCAGCGGAATATCTCAAAGAAGAGTATGGTAAAGAAACGGAATTCTATCATTACACTATTGAAGGACAATTCGCAAACAGAAATATTCGAAGATATCAGAAAAGCATCAATCTAGAAAAACATATTAAACCACAGTTTCGCTAAAAATTAACACGCGGCCAACTAGGCCGCTTTTTTATGCCAAATATCTTTTTTCTTTTTACCACTTACACCCTGGAAGTGGAAGTGTCGGTTTCACAGGTTTAATAATTAGCTTTTGACCGAAAATGACACCCTGGAAGTGTGAGTGCTGGGTTATCTCTTATTTATTTATAGCATGCAGCTTATTTTGTCACATCCATCTTTAATTTTGGCAAAAATTTCCGGGTGGAACCCATGAAGTGCATTTAAGATTTGAAGTTTGAATTAACTAGTGTACAAGATGTCTATAGGGAAGGTTTTCCCGGATAGTGTTTCACTAGCCAAACGGACGGAGTTGGAAGAGCGAAGCTGATCTGTTTTTACAAGTGTTTGAACTTGTTCGCGGGTCATCCATTCAGCTTTTAATATGTCATCTGCTAACGCTTGCGGCTTTTCATTTTCGTTAACTAATTTGGCTCTAAAATTGTACCGCACGGTAATACCAGCATTATTATCCCAATTAATATAATAAACGCTAATTAAACTAGTAAGTTCGACTCTGTAACCGCTTTCTTCCAGGGACTCGCGCTTGGCAGCGGTTAAAATATCTTCACCAACCTCAACTTTACCGGCCGGAAAATTCCATTTACCGTAAATATCCGGCGCCGATTCCTGAACCATTAAAAACTTATTATCTTTTTCAATCACCACACTCACCGCAATATTGGCAAAATTCGTCTTAGCTAAAATCGATTTACTTATTGGTTTATTATCTTGGTTCATATTACTCCTCACGTAACTCAATGTCCTTTTATCCTACTAACATTCAATTATTGAATTGAATAATTGAATATTGTCTAAGGGTGTTTTTAGTAAACGGACCACCCCATGGGCCGTTTGGTAACAGGTTTAACTTGCCTTAGTATAATAAACGCCACTGCCGGTTTGGCCTATCTGCTTTATTTTACCCGCACTCTCCAGTTCGTCCAAATATCGTTTCACCGTGGTATTGGAAACCCCAAGCAATTTTTCTAAATCATCATTGGTAAATTTTTCTTTATCACTAATATAATTTTCAATCTTTACTAAGTTCTCTTTTTTCTTTGTCTCGTCTTCGGTTTGATAAACAACTTTTTCTTTACTCTCCCCCGCCTTTTTCTTCGGCCAGATTAAACAAACAATCGTCACTACCACGATCCCAGCAACAAAGCCATAAATAAAATTCATTGATCCTCCTTATCTCTCACTTTAATATTCACTAATTACCTTCATTAACATCAAGCCGTTCAATACCATGTTTTTCCAATTCCTTGTCCCACTTTTCGCGAAATGGCTCTTCCTTTTTGATACGTTCATAAATATCCATTTTTGTAATTTCGTCCATATCATAAAACTTCAAAAAATCACGCTCGGATAATTGATAATGGAGTTCATCCCAAAATGCTTCACCTTCATAATTATTTCGAATTTCTTCAAGTTCTGGATCCTCATCAAATTCTCTAGTCGGAAAATACTCTTTATATTTTTTATCATATTCAACTAAGTCACCAAAGCCAAATTCTTTTGCAAAAGAATAAATGTATTGTTCAATATCATCAAACTTTTTGATCTTAGGATCCTCGACATTACCAACATGAATAGCATTAGCCATCCAATTACCCAAATAACAAAGTTTCATTAGATTTTCATACTGTTCTTTTGTAAATTTAATTTCCATTTTTCTCCTCGGATTAATGACTTATTATTTTTTGGAAAACTCGGGTTTATTGGGAATCATACCACTATTCATTATCGCACCCTATTCATAGTACTTTGTCATATACTAATTCTCTGCCATTATCGCCCGCAGATCAATGGCTCATCACATGCTCGTCCACCTTTGGAGGGAGCCGTTAAAATTAACAAACATCAGGGAAAAAGGGAACGACCCCCATTGAACATTATTAACTCAAAAATTTTAAATTTTGAATACTAAGCTTCCCTATAAGCACCGTCAGCCTATTTCTCGATCTTTTAGACGACCGGCTTCACTTTAACTTTGGCTTTTGCTTTGGCTCTGACCTTAATACTTTTAGGTTTTTTATAAAACTGACCTATAATAAAATGGGTATCTAAAACTTGAATTAATTCCTTACAACCATTAATACTCTTGTATTCTGCGGCAAAGATAGCAAAGCCATCCTTACTTTTCTTTTCCGCTAAATAAATATTCCTTGCTTCCATTTCAATCAGTTCTTCACTAGTAATATCAAAATGTTTATAGAAAAGGGCTGAAAAATAGAATGATAAAAATGACAATAGTAAACTCTTTAAGCCATAATAGCATGTCAGATTAAATGATAGATAAGTAATAAATATTATAAAAAATAAAAGTCCTGAAAAAATTAATAAATAAAAAGCAAATAAATTCATCTGACAAACAACACTTCTTCTTCTAGAATATTCTATAATACTTTTATTGACATTGTCGTCGTTATGCCAAAAATTATCAAAAGCAACCTGTATTTTGAAATGTTGTTTTTTAGGAACTTGGTCGCATAGTATTTTATTAATATCATACAATCCAAAGCCGCCAATAATTTTCCAAACATTATAAATTAATTGAGAAATTAATGTACTTGCGGTTGCTAATAGGGTACCTAAAATAATAGTAAAATAATCAATATTATTAAACTTTTCGAGAAAACCATTAACCCATAAAAAACCAGTAACTATTAATGAAACTATTGCAATTTGAAGTCCAATTACGGGAATTTGATCTCTTTCCACTTGATCTCACTATCTAGATGGCCAACGAAGCGCTATAACCAAAGAGTCTTCTAGCGCTTCCCATGTATGCATTATATCCTTATCAAAATAAATATAATCGCCTTGCTTCTCAATAATGCAATCTACTATTATCTTACCATCTTGATCATAAAATGTATTTTTGAACTTGCCGCTTATAAGTATTGTCAAGGTTTCAGCGTTTGGTTTTGATGGCTCTCTTTTATCTCCTTTTTTATAAGAAATCCACTTCAATCCAAAAAGATCAGTTCTAAATGGCTCTTGTGCCGAAAAACCAATAATCCAGCTTTTGTTCTCGGTTGTTACTAATTGATTTACATTTCCTGTTTTAATTTTTTCCATTTTTCCCTTTCAGATTCCTTAATGATTTTTATTTCTTAAAAACGATATTATTTAATTTTAAAAAATCAGATTTTGTAATACCGAAACGAGTTACTTCTATATTATTTTCGGCACATAACTTTATAACTTTGCTTTTTCTCAAACCTATAACGTAAATGACCTTTTGCAACGGAATGAAATCTTCGATTGTATCTTGTTTCATTGTATTCTTTAGTTTAGCAAAACTTACTCTTTCACCATCGACAAAACACTCTGACTTAATTCGGCCTTTATTTCTACTGCGTTTTGCCACAAAACTTAGATCTTTGTCGTCGGGCCAGATTCGAAACCGGCCAGTCGGAAAATCAACAATTACTTCTTTGCCATACAATTCAAAAACTTCTCCTAAACCATAGCACTTAGAATAAACTTTATCTCCTCGACCGAGATCTGTAAAATCCGTTAAAATTGACAAATCTTCAAAGTCTTTCATTTGGACCAAATTTTCTACAATTTTTTATGCACAAAAAAATTTATCGATTACCTTTCACCCGATTATGTGTTTTGCATAATAATTGGCAGTTTTTAATAGAAGTCTCTCCACCCTTGCTCCACGCTGCTACATGGTCAGCGTCCATTTCGTCTAATCCCCAAATCTTACTATTACTGACATCATGTCCAACAGCACAGTACGGACAATTAGACTCTCCCTTAGATTTTGCGACTTCAGTCTGGGATGTGTAAATTGATTTTTTAGTTGCTTCATCAAAAATACGAACATCAAGCAGTTTCGTATCAACTGAACCACCAAGAACATACTCGAATATACCTCTGCGATTCTTCACATAAGGATCGCCATAAAGATTTTGCACTTCTACTGATACTTTAGAAGAATCATATGACTTTTTATGATATTCTTCGTATAGTCGCCCCCACTCCAACCCTCGCATTTCACTTTCCACATCATTAAATATAGTAGAAACCCAATCAATTACAGTATTAAAATAAGTTTTTAATTCAGAAATATCATTATCGAAACGGTGGCGACTCATATAGTCACCAATATTACCCTTACTTACCCAATCCAACGCTCTCTCTAGAAAATCTTGTCTGTTGGCACTCCCCGCTATATACGCACTCCATTTTTGTATGTTAGAATTTTGACTATTACTAAATTCGGCTTTGCCAAGCGTAACAAATGGACCTGAATATACAGCGTTTAATAACTCTTGATTATTAAGTGGAACACCAGCAATATTTATGGTTTTAAACCACTCTTTTATCTGACTTTCCGTCCCTTCACATTCATAAATAAGCAATTTTGTTTCCAAAATTTTAGCTTGTTTATCTTTTGCCATGCCGCCAAAGTACTGCTCCATCCCGTTTTCGTCTTTTATAGCAAACTTATCACTGATAAAACGTCCAAGGCTGGTAATGCGTTGTTGACCATCCAAAACCTCAAATCTATCTTCGCCAACTTTATTAAAATAGATTAGACCGATGGGGTATTTTTTCAAAACCGATTCAATAACTGCAGCCTCTCTTTTTCCTCCATCTGAAGCATAAATATAATTGCGTTGATACTCAGGCTGAATGGTTAATTTTCCTGATAACCCAAAGAGTCCCTTGCCCTCAAGTTCGTTATAGACGAAACCGTCGCAAATTTCCTTAATTGTAATGTCGGTTCTTAAAGTTGTTTTCATAATGTTTTTCCTTTATTTACTAATTCAATTAGTTCTAAAAGCTGATTTGATTTTTCACATATACCGAGGCCAATCATTTGCCTGACAGAAAAACTATTGGTAGCAGGACTTGTTGGGGCAACTGATTCAATCAAATCTCCTGTTTCGTCTCTGTAAAATACTTTCGAAATTATCCCCACAAAAAAGTAATTTTCCGTACCAAGTCGTAGTACTCCATTTCTCAAATTCTGCTCTTTTATAAAAACAGGGCTTCCACTTGAACCAGGGAAAACCTGAGCGTCAATAAGAAATTTTTTACCACCGTTAAAATCAACGTTATATGGCGAAGCCGTAATGCCCCGCCTCATAATTGGCAAATGATTTTTCTGGTCAAAAATTCCATTAGGATAACCAACAAACAAAACATCTTCGATAGCATCAAAATTTTCTGATTCTTTCGGTATCATTTCAATCGGTACTGTTTTAATAAAGATGTCTTGTTTGAAATTTTGTAGTTGATTGTATAGATTGGAAATATTGCAAATTGCCAAATCAACATTTTCATCGGAGTGTTGTAAAAACATACCGGTTAAATTATCAACATTTATTACGACTGAATCACCGAGCTTTGGGTTGTTATTTTCATTTTTTATGAACGAAAAAGATGCTTTTTTAAATTCACCAATAATTTTTCCTGCATCATCTGCTTTTGCAATAACATGCTTATTAGTTACGAGAAAAATTTGCTGTGATTTTTCGCCTATCTTTTTTTGAACCAAAAAACCAGTTCCGATACTTTTCTTTTTTGGATCGTCTGTATCGGCTATTATGCGAACGGTTGAAAATAAAAGTTGTTTTAAAAAAGTATTTGGTTCCATTTATTTTTTCTTATGTTTAATTAAAACCCTGACATATGTAGGTTTTCCATTTATTGCGCCTTCCTTATCTTTAATCAAACCATGAGCTTTGAATGGAATATTTTCTGATACTCTGATATCGTTCGCGCTGACAATTTCAAACTGGTCGGGATTATATTTATCTAAGAAGCTAATTGGCACACCCATTACGCCATCATAATCTCCTGGGATAGCATCGGTAAATGGGACATCTATAGCATCGTAATTATCATATTTGTCATACGCTTCTTTGCCTCTGATTTCCTTGTGCTTACTAAATTTGAGATTGTCTGCCATTGTTTGCAATTGTAACGGTTGGTGGCGCCGCCCATGATCTAGATTTGTAAACCAAAGCGCTGTATGTATCCCGATTAGTGGCTTGCCATCAATGACCCTCCACCACATTCCCTCTGGTTTGCATGCCATAACCTTCTCTGTATATTCTTTCGGCGCCTCTAAAAACATTTGTTGGCTACTAGTTTTATTCCCAAGCCACATTCTATTTTCCTTTATTAGCGGAAAAATTTCTTTATAAGTAATTGCGTTCATGCTGCCGATAATCAAAAACTTTTTTTTATAATCAAAAAGTTGCTTAATATAGTCGCGAAATAGACTAAACGGTGGATTTGTTACTACAACATCAGCTTGTCCTAGCAGGTCTGCACACTCTTTGCTCCTAAAATCACCTGCAGGATATTTACCGTCACTATGTAGACACGAAGATGCATTTTTATCATGCTCTAACAATTTTTTTATATCGGCGAGATTGATCGCACCATCTTTATTAAGATCATGGATTTCGTTGATTTCAATCTTAAATGCTTTTCTATTTTTCCGGTTAGGTAGTTCTTTGTTATTTTCGCCAGGAAAATGCATCTGGGTTTGGACAATCGGAGATCCGACAAAGCTCGTAGTTATTAATTTTTTTAAACCATAATCTTTGAACTTGCTAGCAAAATATTTAAAAAAGTTGCTTTCAAACGGATCGTCACAGTTGCAGTAAACCACTTTATCACGAAACACATTGGCATCGTATTCTAAATAAGCTTCAATCTCTTTCTGGATATCATTGTATTGGGTATAGAATTCGTCGTTTTTCGCCTTTTTTGCGTTTGTTAGATTACTATTTGCCATTTATATATCCTACTGTAAAAATTGCTTATCTCTTATTTGTTTACTTAAAAATATGCTGTAACCAATATCATTCTCATCCTCAATATCAAACAAAGTCACATGTTTGTGAAAAAACTTGAAGCTATCCTTTTTGTATTTTGTTCTTTTTTCTGGATCATTTAGTTCTTCTGGCTTAACGCGCAACAATTCAAGAATTAATTTTGCTTTTTGTGGACGCATGGCCAAAAACATAGAATTCCCAATATAATAACCAATATAGTGCTTGTTAATCTTCTCGATTATCCTATCATCTAATGCTAAAATTTTTTCTCTAAACGATTCAAAAAGTTCTTTTGAATCTATCCAATCAAGTTTTATATGATCACTTAAAACATAAGTTTTAATTTCCTGCGTAACATTGGCTACAGTTTTGTCTTTAGAGACAGTTTTAATCGACTCACTAGAATCAGGAGATTTTAATTGGTTATATAAAATCAAATTATCATCATATTTTTTTACTTCCCATAGTTCAATTGGCAAATCTCTAAAGTTAATAGCGTTTTGTTGATAAGTTGTAAACGAATTAGCAATAAATATTACGCGCGATTGAGACCAATCAACATCATCTCTTTTAATGCTATTTTTACTTTTTTCGTTATATTCCAAAATAAAATCAGCTTTATTATTTAGCATTAAGGCAAGATAGGCATAGCCCTGATCGACAACAGAAAAGGACCGATCTTTTTTATATTCAATAATAATGAAGGATTGACCTTCTTCATTCCAAGCCAAAGTATCTATTCTTAAACCATTTAGTTGAAATTCTGAACAGACAAACTTAAGTCCAAATACTTCATCGAGGTTATTTTCAGTGATACTTTGGACCTCTCTTTCGAGATCGATTTTCTTTTCTTTAATTGATGTTAATTTTTGATTATCGATTTTAAATATTGCCATTTTTATTCCTTAATATATACTAACCGCCTTCTTGCCTTAATTCTACTCTTCTTACCCTAAAAAACAAGGGAGAGGCGTAGAGGCATAGAGAGAAAGATATATATAGAGCTCACATTGTAAAAATGCATTACTGTGTTCGCTCTAGAAGATTCATATTATGATATTTTAGTGTCATTTCATAATGTGATATCTATAGGCGTAAAGGCATTAGGCGGAAGAGTTTAGAAAGATAGTTCTTGGACGAGGCCAGCGAACAATAAAAATGGACTAGATTCCGGATCCCATTCGACAAGCTCAGGGTCCAGAATGACAGAAGGAGACAGAGGAAAGAAAAATGAGCTTAGGAACAAAATTGAGCTTACCCCCCCTTGACTTTTCAGATTAAATATACTATAATACCAACTATACTGACATCCAAGAAAAGGAGCGATAACCACCATGGCTGATAATGAAAGCCCTCTTGAAAACATTGGAACCGGGCCGATGCAGGTTGAAGGACCTTTAGGCCAAAGATCAGAATCGATTCTGCCGCCATCACCATCGAACAGTGAGGAGCCAACAGTAGATTCTCTATCGCACAAGTCTAAGTTACCAGTACTTGCATACCGTATCAAATACTGGGACGGTGTGACCCGCTGCCAAGATTATGCAAAAAAGAACCCTTGCAGCAACGGCGAGTTTTTATCTTACGTTGATTGGCTTGGTAACTCTTGTTTCATCAAATCTACCTGTATCTGTATCGAAACAATACCTGACAATGAAAAAAACCGTAAAGAAATCGAAAAATGGGCAAAAAAGTTCGAATAAAAAGGGCAAAATTGAGATCATATTCCGCAACATCCCGCTTGAGAGTAATCGAAAGCGGGATTTTTTTATTCATCCAAATGCTTTGTGCAATTTAATAAATGAATTCGATTACTTTTTTGGTTAAAATCAAAAATTGAAACCGATGTATTACCAAACCAAAATTTCTTTTGAATCTTTGAATTAGCTGGAATTCCTAAAAAATAGCCAATAAAGGCATGTTTCCATCCACCATGAGTACAAAGAAGAATCGTCTCATCATCTTGGTGTGCTTTACGAATCTTTTTCATAAAGGCAATCACCCTTTTTCGTATATCCTTAAGAGTCTCGCCTTTTTCAGGGTAGTAAAAATCCTTGTTATCTTTATCGACATCGGAATATAATTCTTTAAATGGTTTCCCCTCATAAATGCCAAAGCTTCGCTCTCTTAAAAGCGGGTCGTAAATAACCGGTATTTTCTTGTGGTGTTTTAGAACTTCTTTAATTGTATCTTTAGTCCGCGTAAGATCGCTTGAATAAATAAAATCGATTTTTTCATTTTTCAATCTTTCGCCAAGCTTTTTTGCTTGCTCGCGACCAATATCAGTTAATTGACCATTGCTTTGACCTTGAATTATCCAATTAACATTATCAACAGTCTCGCCATGCCTTACAATAATAATTTGCATCTTAGTCCTCAGTACTTAAATAATCAGGTAAAATTATTGACAAATTGACTTTTTTCATATAGAATTTAATCAAGATCCTCGGCCGCAGGTTTCGCCCTGCAACTGGCAGAGGGTTCTTTTTTATATTCTCATTTTAATTAATCTATTCGGGGTAAACCGAAATTAAATCTTTCCGTCCTGTCCTTTTATTTTCTTTAATTTGAACAACAAAAATCTCTTTATCTTTTGTTCTACCGTAAAAGCGATGAAGCATCTCATCTTTTCTTTTAAAGTTTTCCCTGGTAATCGGGTCGATTGACGAATTTCTAATCAGATCTAAAGCACAATGAAAGAATTTAAGTCGTCTCACTCTATCCTTTTCCCTTTTATCGAAAAGGTGCGCCCAAAACAAAGTCAAAAACACTTTTTCTTTTTTAAAATAATTTGAGCGAATATATGGCGTTCGTTTTGTTCGTGATTTTATTTCCTTATATAAGCTTTCGGCAACCTTATTTATTTCATGAAAACTAGTACCAGGAAGTTTATTTTTTGATGTTATAAAATATTCCATACTCTAATTTTTAAATGCCAAACCTCTTGGCAAAGTAGCCTTCTTTATAATCGGTAAAATCAAAGGTTTCGTTAGATTCGGCATTTAGTTGGTTAATGTAATCAAAGAAGCCTTGCTGCGTAAGAATATTGAGCCCTAGTTCATTACAGATCTTTGTAATTTTCTTAGTAGCTTCATTTTTAGAAGCTTCATTTTTAACCATTATTTCTGCTTCAAAATAATAACTATGATTAGGTACTTCTACCAAAGAAAACTCGACTCCTTTGTATTCATAAATCTTGCCATGACGAACCGCCATAATTCCCTTTTTATGGCCCATAGCCGCTAGCATCAGAATCATTTTATCAAACTCTCCTTTCTTGCCAACCAAAGAAAGTTCGCGGCGAGATTCGTCTTGATTTCCCCATTCTCCAAGTTTAATAATAATTTCTGGGATACCATTAGTTGTGCGAACCCTAATATCGGTTTTACATTGCTCAACCAGACTGCCGGTTTCCGGATCTGGGTAACAAACCACCACTCGATCTTTATGATCAAGAAATTTTCCTTCTTTACCAAATAACTTGTTCAACTCATCATACTTATTTTTGTTGATAATCCCTCGGACTTCCACTTCAATATTGGCCATAATAGTTCCTTACTAAATAATTTTTCTTAAGCTAATTGTACGTCTATATATTAGTAGAGGTCAAGAAAAAAGACTAGATTCCGGATCCCCGTTCGACAAGCTCAGGGTCCGGAATGACAAAGGGGAAGGAGAAAAGACAATTTTATGATCCAGCATAACAAGAATAAAGAAATAGAAAAACCCGCCAAAAAAGGCGGGGGAAATTAATGTGGATAGATTCTTAGAAGCTGTTTCTTTCCGTATTCGTAGAGAGCTTTTTCGGCTTTATTTATCCGCTCATAAGTTTGACGAGTTGATAAATCAGTTAGAAATCCAAATACAGATACGCCAACTAAAATTACGATCGTTTTAATAATAAGATGATCAACTTTTACTAACTTTCCAAGTGTATTTAACTTAACCGCAAAACAAAGCGGCAAAAGAATAAAGAGCGCCAATAATCCGACTCCAAGAGCAACCCAAACACATAAGAATTTTATTCGCTCTCTTCGCATTTCATCGATCGCCGACAGGTGTTCCACAACATTCCCTCCAGTACGAGATGCGTTTAGTGTATCCAAAAGTAATGACTATGTCAATTAAACGGTAATTTAGTAAAAATTTTATTTGAGTACAAGGTTGAATAAATAACCGGTTAAAATAATTCCTAATCCGACGATGGTTGCGAAAATAAGAATAAGTTTAACTTTCATAATGCGTTTTAAAATCATAAATTCCGGAAGCGATAGTGCGGTTACGGCCATCATGAATGATAAGGTCGTACCAATCGCCACGCCTTTTTCAGTTAAAGCAGAAACAAGTGGCAAAATTCCAGCGGCGTTAGCATAGAGCGGAATACCAATAAGAGTAGCTAAAGGCACAGCATACCATTTATCAGCGCTCGCGTATCGAACCAAAAAATCAGCTGGTGCATAGCCATGAATAATTGAACCTAGACCAACGCCGATTAGAATATAAGGCCAAACTTTTTTAAGAATACTTTTCGTATAAATCCGGGCGTATTTTACGCGTGTTGACCAAGGCTGGTTACCTAGTACAAGATTTTTTTGCTCTATTTGACTAAAAACAAATTCTTCAATTAGATTCTCTGGCTTAAGTTTACCAATTAAAGCACCTGAAAAAACCGCAATCAAAAGACCGCTCGCAATATAGAGCAAAGCAATTTTCCAACCAAAAAGTCCTAATAGTAGAACTAAGGCGACTTCATTGATCATTGGCGAAGCGATTAGAAATGAGAAGGTAGCGCCCAATGGCACGCCAGCCTGGATAAAACCCACAAATAAAGGAATAGCGCTACAAGTACAAAATGGCGTCATAATCCCAAATAAGGCAGCCAGTAAATTATTGATTATTGGATATCGATGCGAGAGAATCGCTTTAATCTTTTGTGGCGGTAAAAAGGAACGAATAAGAGAAACAATAAAAACAATTACCGCCAAGAGAATAAAAATCTTAATAGTATCATAAATAAAAAAATTAAGCGCTTCGGCCGCGTGAGTCTGGGGATCTAATAAAAAGAGTTTATTGACAATTAGATCTGCCAGGAATTTTATTGGGTAAAAAATAGTATCCATAATCTTAGTTAATTTTAATTCTTTAAAAGATAAGAATCAAGCTTCTTGATTTAACAAGAAGATTAAGTTATAATGTCTTTAGTATCTTTGGGAGGTTTGCCATGATTGATACAGAAACCGTTTCGCCAGCGTTAAACCGTTTTACTTTAAAACAGTCTAAAATAATTGAAAAGTTAAAGAATTATTTTAGTAAAGATCACTTCGAAAAAGAAGAAGCCGTAAATAAGATTGCTGAGTATCAATCACGATCAGACAGCCAACGCACTAGACTAAACAAAAAAACAGCGCAGGAGTTTTGCGACAGGCTAATTTTAGCTAAAATTATTGCGCCAATCGATTTGACCGATCAGACAGACGAAACTAAGCGTTTTGCGATGAGCAATGTCCCCTACCAATTAATTAGTCCCGCAAAAGCAATTCGCCAAAACAAAAGATATAGTATTAAAATTTGACCGATCAGTCTCGCACTCCGCGAGACTTTTTTTAAAAAAGACCATCGGGTGATGGTCGTCTAGGATACATGTACAATTCCACGGAGAAGATTTTCTCGCTCCCATTTAGCGTAAAGAATCATTAAACGAGCTTGAATGTATGATTCGAAACGCAAATACTCGCTAGCAATTGCAACAGCTTCTTCCATGTTCTTGGCTTGAGGTTGAAAAGTCCCTTTAATCGGTTTTGCGACTATTCGGCGCAGTTTAATTGGCGGTATTCCAAAGCTAAAGTGAACCTTATCAGAACCTTCCAAAACTGATTGATCAAGTAAGATAAGATCAGACCAAGTAAGGTAATCATGGGTGCCGCCAAGAGGATCGAAAATCGTAATGATACGGTCGATCATAGCCCCATTATCTATTCTACGAGCAGTAATATTAACCGCAACAATAGGCTCCATGGCACTCCCCCTTTTAGAAATCGATATTTAGATTATAGGGAAATTATAAATAAAAGTCAACCCAAAAAGGTATCTTAAATATTTTTAACAAATTTTCTGATTAAAAAATTTAAGCAAGAAAAACTGGCCGTAAAGCCAGCTGATTTAAGAATTTGGTTTTTTAAACGGATCTTCAATCTCGCCCAGAAGACCTCTAACTACTTTAGAAACTTTTCCACGATTGGCAGCAAGGTCATCGTAAAGTTGGAGCTCGTCATCGATCGTATTCAACATTTGGTTAAAAGTGTCTAAAAAACTAAGTTTAGAGTAAGCAGGGATTTCTCGGCGGGCATAGCCAATCAATTGCCGGATATTATAATGGTATTTATCAAATTCCTCAATCCGGTTCTCAATATCCATTGTCACCATATTTTGGGCAAAATCAGCCGAGCCAAAGGTAATTAAATGCTTTGCAAATTTACGTTTCAGCTCAAGTGGGGCGTCAGTATTAAAAAACACCGGCAAACCTGCTTCTTCCCATATTGCTTCTGCCAGTTCATCGGAAATTAAGGCCTCTAGTCTGTCTGTCATTACAATGCACCCCCTTTACCAGATCTATTCTATTTATATCACCTATCACTATTATTGTTCAACACAAAAACCGCCCTAATAAGCGGTTTTTGTTGGCTTAATTTCAATTAAGCGCTGGTTTTACCAGGAAGAGTTACAGCTAAATAAATCGCGGATAGACCAACTAAGTCATAGACAATTCTTGAGACAAGACTCATCTCGCCAAAAATTTTGGCGACCAAGTCAAACTGGAAAAAACCAACCAAACCCCAGTTTAGACCGCCAACAAGAACAAGGATCAATGCGATCCAATCAAGAGCATTCATCTTAGACATTGTTACCCTCCTTAATTATTTATAGACCTTTATTTAATTATAATACTAATAAATAATAATTTGTATTTTTTATCTTGAAAACGGCAATAAATAATTTACCAACTCTAAAACAACTGGGGAAATTTATCACGAAATTTTTTAACCTTTGGAGAGATCACAATTTGGCAATATGGTGCGTTTTTATGAGCTGCATAATAATCTTGATGGTAATTTTCTGCCGGATAAAACTCACTGAGCGATTCAAGTAACTTTAATTCCGTCACAATTTTTCCAGAAAACTTTTGTTCGTTTAATTCATTGATTAGATCTTCAGCAATCTGTCTTTGTTTCTCACTAGTATATAAAATTATCGAACGATATTGTGAGCCAACATCCGCCCCTTGCCGATTCATAGTGGTCGGATCATGAACTTCAAAAAATATTTCTAAAATTTTTTTAAAAGAAACTAAATCAGAATCAAACTCAATTTTTATTACTTCCGCATGACCAGTCCGACCACTTGAAACTTCTTCATAACTCGGATTTTTAGTCTCGCCGCCGGCGTAACCGGGCACAACACTCGTTACACCCTTAATACTTTTAAAAATCGCTTCGGTACACCAAAAACAGCCTCCACCCAAAACCGCAGTTTCAACTTTTGACATTTTTCCTCCGTTTGAGTGCTTTAAAATATTTATTTACCTTACATTTTACACTAAAATGTTATAGGAAAATATGAAATTAGCCACAATGATTTTTAATCAAGAAGCAGGTTAAATCACTTGAAATACGACCATATTTTTGCTAAAATTAATTATTATCTTCAAGGAGGCGCACATGAAAAATCCATTGGCTTTCAGACAACGAGTAACGGAACAGAATAAAATCCCTGCAAATAAGCCAGAGAAAACTTTCCCAGCCGACAAACCGCTTGGACTAAATGGGATCTCTTTTAAAGACGGTTTTAGTATTATTAGCGATGACACCAAATATACAGTAACTGTAGACAAAAACGGAAACCCGTCACTTAGTAAAAAAGAATTCAAGATAGGCGAATGGTTAAAAGGATTAAATGAATTACCAGTGATAGGAATAATATTTAGATTAATTAGTTTTTTAATTTTAACCAGGATAATATTTGCCATTATTGGTTTAAATCTCATAATTGCAATCGCAACCATTTCGTTTGGAGTTGACATTGCTGTCAATAGTGTCGATATCAGTTTTGATCTGGGGACAGGAATTAATATATTAATCTTCTCTCTTATAATTTTAAACTTACTCTCCAAAGTTTCAGCTTATAAGTTTCACAGTGTTGAACATATGACAATTGATTGCCTTGAAAGAGGTAAAGAACCAACCTTTGATAACATTAAGTCTTCATCATGGTTTAGTCCTTACTGTGGCAGCACATTGTCTATCTATATATACTTCATAGTTTTTGCACTAAGTAAACCATTAGGGATAATTATAAACTATTATAGTAAACCGACTGTCCTGAATGTAATTCTGTTAACTCTAGCTTATACTTTATTTATGATCTTTACATTGCTTTTGGCTTTAGTTACTAGAAAAGTAATGGATAGATCGAAATTTATGTTAAATATTTACCGGGTGATACAACGATTATTTTGCTGGAAGCCAAACGATAAGCAAATTGAAGCAGGAGCAGCTCTTGGCAAGTATGTTGCCGAACAATTAAATATCAACCACCGATAATTTCGGTGGTTTTTTAACACCTCATACGTATGAGGTGTTAAAAAAACTGGCCGTAAAGCCAGTTAGAAGATTTAGATTGCCTAAATTGGTAGATTAGATATAAATATATTCTTGGTTAGGATTCAGACAAATGTCAATACCATCCAACAAATCCTCATCTCTAATATCAGCAGAAACTCTTATTCGCCCGCTGCAACTGACAATATGATTCTGAATAGCAAGAGTTATTTTCCCCATCGTTGAGATATCAAAACCTAGACGCTCCGCCCATTGATTAAAAATTATCTTTGGGCTTCCTTGAAGGAAAAGCTTTTCAAATCTGATTTCATTATTAGCCAGAAAGAAGCAAGCTTTAAACTCTTTAAGCTTATTCTCACCTAAGCGAGATTTAAGCGCCCGATACTCCGGCATTCGACTAAACTCACGCCAGAGCCAGGTCAGAAAAATCTCATTTATGTTTCGACCGGCTTGTCTACCATAACCAATCCGTTCCAGAAAAGTGGCAATAGCTCCGTTAATGGTAAACATCGAAATTTCAATGGTGTCGTCGAGGGTGTTTCTAGTCATTTACTACCTCCCAGATTCGAACAAGCGTTTGTAAAAGGTGCTGATGCTAAAAATTATACCGCAAACTAGCAAAAAGGTCAATTGTTTAACCAGTTTTTTTGCTGTAGAATAGAACTAAGGATACAAAATTAAATATTTATTAACCATAATTCTAATACTTATACTTCTTGGTAGTGCCATTGGCGGCGCGTACTATTATATAGTTAAGCCAAAAGATGCCGAGATTAACAAACTAAAAACACAGATTGAAAAGCTAAACCAAGATCTTGCCAAATCAAAAATTGCACCAATTAATCTTAACAACTGGCAAACTTACGAAAATAAAAGAGTTTTTTATCGTTTTCAATATCCTCAAAATACAAAAAAAGGAATTGAGGAAACAGTTAAATACCCACTAGTCTCATTGGCTAACAAACGAATTGAGGACTTAGTCCAATTTGAACTCGATTCAACTAATTATTCTATTATTGCAGATCTCGAAAAAGACGGGGTAACATTAGATAGTTGGATGCAAGATGCGAGTGAAAACTTTTCTAATACAAGCCTTACTAACTACAATAAGACTATCCTAGATGGGCAAACTGCATATCAAGCCAAAGACAGCCTTATTACTATTGCCAAAAAGGATCGTTTTGTTTATGTTATTGTTGCACACCGCGGGCTTACTCCTTCAACCAATCTGAATGATCCGATTTATAAACATTTAGTGGAAACCTTTAAATTTACTAATTAAGAAAGGAGAAATAAATGAGTGAAACACCAAAAAATATTTGCCGGGCAATTGCTGGCGAATCAATGGCGAGAAACAAGTATACTTATTTCGCCTCTAAAGCACGCAAAGAAGGTTTTGAACAAATTGCGGCAATTTTTGAGGAAACAGCCGATAACGAGAAAGAGCACGCTAAACGCTTAATGAAGCTTTTAAAAGAAGAGACTGGTTCGTCATTAGAAAGTTTTGAGTTTCCTGTTGTTAAAGAAACTATTGAAAACCTTGCTGTGGCCGCGACTGGCGAAAATTATGAACATACTAAAATGTACCCAGAGTTTGCCCGTATTGCTAAAGAAGAGGGTTTCGAAGAAGCAGCAAAAATTTTTACTGAAATTAGCGAAGTCGAAGAGCAACACGAGAAACGGTACTTAAAATTAAAAGAAAATATTGAAAATGGTTTAGTCTTCAAGCGAGATAAAGAAGTTCAATGGAAATGCCGTAATTGTGGCTATGTTCATACCGGTGAAGAAGCACCAAAACTATGTCCAGCCTGCGCTCACCCTCAAAGTTACTATGAGATTTTGGCCGAAAATTACTAGTTTTATCTTTAATATTTCTAATTTAGATAAATTTATGTTAAGCTTATTTTAAGGAGGGTCCATGATCCAAAAACACGGTCCGGAAAGCACCTTTTATGGGGTAGCTCTGGCCTTTATAATTCTTGGCACCATCATCTTTATCTTTGGCCTAATGGGCTGGTACATTGCCGCCATTAGCGGAATCGGCGTAATTGCTTATCCGTTTTTCAAAGCAATCGGCGGTTTACTGGTAATGGGGCTCGGTTACGTAATTCTAGAGATGGAAATGTTAAGAAAAAAATAGCTCTTAACAAATACTAAAAAAGACAGGTTAACCCTGCCTTTTTTAGTATAGGTAAAACTATTTTATTTCACCAATTACTTCTTTAATAACTTCATTGCCAGTCTTAAAATATTTTATCATCACAGATATCACGCTCTATGTCAAACTGGATTTTACTTAAAAGTATGCTACAATAAAAATACACAAAAAAAGGAGCCAAATGAAAAAAATTTATTTATTAACAATATTAATCTTAGGCCTTTTTGTTTTTAGCGGCTGCACTGCCAGCCCAAAAAATGAAGATAAGGCCTCAACACAAAAGGAGCAAAAAGTGGCACAAGAATTCAAGTTCCCAGGAATTTTGACTGACGAAGAAATCAAAAATAAAAAAGCGATTATTGAAACCGATAAAGGGATAATAGAAATTGAGCTTTATGCCGATAAAGCCCCTAAAACAGTCAGTAACTTTATTTATTTAGCAAAAAATGGTTTTTATAATGGTCTTACCTTTCACCGAGTCGTTCCAGGTTTTGTTATTCAAGGTGGTGATCCTGTCGGTAATGGTACTGGTGGGCCAGGTTATCAATTTGAGGACGAACCAGTGCAAGGCGATTATAAAGCTGGCACCTTGGCCATGGCTAATTCAGGCCCAGATACCAACGGCTCACAATTTTTTATCTGCCTTGAAGATCTAGCGGGACTTCCAAAGCAATACAATCTGTTTGGTCAAGTTACCAAAGGAATGGATGCTGTTTCAAAAACCCAGATTGGCGATAAAATTAATAAAATCTCAATCGAGGATAAGTGAAAATTTTTGTTCAAGCCAAGCCGGCTTCCTGTGAAAATATAGTCGAAAAAATTGATGAGACTCATTTCAAAATATCTGTTACAGAAATGCCAATAAAAGGACGGGCAAATTTGGCAATTAAAAAACTTTTAGCCGAATATTTTAAAACTGCACCATCAAATATCGAGTTAATTCACGGTTATACCTCAAAGCAAAAGGTTTTTGAGATTAATATTAACGAGCACTTGGTTTGACAACAATTTAAAAAATATGATATAATCTAAGTTGCGCGCATTAGATGCGACTTAATGATTAAATGTCCGGGAGAGTAAAGCCTACTTTGAAAAAAGAACGAGGGATTACTTTCCTTTTTTGTGACTATAAAATCTTAGCAATCTTGATTCACAAAATAACGTTTTAACCCCAAAACCTATAATTAGGAAGGAGCCAAATGACGTCGAATTACGAACAAGAACTACAGGACGATTTTATTGCACTTGTCGGAAGTCTACTTAAAGAAAAAGGTTTTAGCCGCATTATGTCTCGAATTTATGGTCAACCACAGCCGCCGAACCTTAATGGTTTCACTCCCGATGTCTATGCTGAAAAAGTCATTAAGAGCGAACAAGGAATCGATTTTGTGATTGAAAAATTGGTTGTAGCGGTAGAAACCGAAACTAGTCTAAAAGATCCACAGACCAACAGTCGCCACAAAAAACTCAAGCAATGGGCTAAATCTAATAAAGCGGTTTTTAAAACAGTATTAGCGCGTTAGCAATTTTCACAAAATAAGAAAAAGTATTACAATAGTTATAAGTAAACCATTCCATTAACGATTGAAAGGAAAAAATGAAAGAAAAAAAGCTTGTTCGTCCAGAGCAAGGAAAAGTATTCTTTGGTGTTGCCAAGGGAATAGCGGACTATTTTGAAATTGATCCAGTAATTGTTAGGATCATTTTTGTTATTTTGACACTTTGGGATGGCTTAGGAATTATTCTTTATATTGTTGGTATTATTGCAATTCCCTCTTCTGAAAATTCTACCAATATAAAAAAGGACGAGACTAAACTTAACCAATCTTTAGTTAAAAATGAAAAAAGCGATAACACAAAAATATTTGGTCTGCTTTTAATACTCCTTGGCGTAGTTATCTTGCTTCAAAACCTTATTCCCCAAATAAACTTTGCTAAATTCTGGCCTGTCATCCTGGTTGCCCTTGGCCTAGCTATTTTAATAAACAATAGTAGGGAGAAAAAATGAGAATTTTCTGGGGATCGGTCATTCTCTTAATTGGTCTTTATTTTTTGGGTCAAAACCTCAATTGGTGGCCATCAGTTAACTTGAGCGACTTAATCCAATTTTGGCCGATTCTTTTGATTCTTTTTGGCTTCTCTTTAATTGCACGATCTTGGCATCTTGGATGGCTCATTACCTTAGTATTTTTTATACTACTTATTGGACTAACTTATTTCTTATTTTTTAGCCCAAAGTCAAAAATAAAACTTACCAACAACATTCAAACGAACCAATTTAACGTTAGTGAAGATCTACTACCAACAATACAAAAAATGAATTTTAAGCTTGAAACAGGCGCGATTGACTTAAATATCTCAAAGGAAAATGATAAGCTTTTTAATTTGGAGATGAAGTCAGATTTTACCAAACCTGAAGTTGAGACCAAAATAAACGACGGAGTAGCAGAAGTTATTACTAAAACTCTTAACACTTCCAATCTAAAACTTGGTACAAAAAATAACTTAAAAATTGATCTTACCGATAAAATACCAATCCATTTTAAAATTGATTCCGGCGCTTCAAAAATGAACCTTGATTTTTCCAAATTGAGACTGTCAGGACTAGATATTAATACGGGTGCTTCCGACTTAATAATTAGACTGGGCAATGTTGAACCAGAGACAAAAATAACGGTTAATGCCGGCGCCTCTAATATTAACATTAAATTACCGGAAAATATCGGTGCAAGAATTGTTACTAGAACTGGACTTTCAAATAAAACGTTTAATGGTTTCAAGCAAATCGATAACGAAACTTATCAAAGCAACAACTATGATAATGCTCCTTCAAAAGTATCAATCGAGCTCAAAGCTGGTGTTTCAAGCTTAAATGTTAGCTATTAAATAATTCTCGTCTCCTAGATTTTTGATTAAATATATGATATAATATTTTTCTAACTAATTTTTGTACTCAGTTGGAGAAGTAATGAAAAATATTTTTAAGATTAGTATCGGCATTACGATTATGCTTATCGGACTGATACTCCTCTATTTTGGCGCTTTTCAGTCAGAGGCTTCGGCCGATAGATACTCCCCTTTTAAGGTAAAGACTATTAGTCTTGAAAGAACCACCCTACAAGGCGTTAATTCATTTATTGGAAAGGGAGAGGCAACCCGAAGCTTTAACGGCAAAACCTTTGTTCACACTTTGGATATTGAGGCTTCCAAACCAGAACCAAGCAAATATTATCAAGCTTGGCTAGTTCGCAATAAACCAGGTTTTGAGTTCGTACCAACAGGAAAATTGATTGAGAAAGAGGGACGTTTTAGTTTGAAGTTTAAAGATAATAATAACTTTAACGATTTCACTGAGGTTTTGGTTACATTGGAGGAAAACACAACTTGGAATGCTTCTGTTCCAGGACAAAGGGTGCTACAGGGATCTTTTAAATAGAATTCACACTAAATAAAACGTAAAATTAAAAAAGGAAGACAAGAAGTCTTCTTTTTTTAATTCTTGGCCGGCTTAATCATCCGTCTAAAAACCCCGCCAGCCTTAAAATGCGGCAAAACCCTCTCTGGTAGTTCGTGAGCAATACCAGTTTTCGGATTAACAAAAGTTTTGGCTTTGTGTTGCGAGAGAACGAAACTACCAAAACCAGAAATAGTCACCTTCTCGCCCTGGCTTAATTGCTCTTTAATTTGGTCTATAAAGGCATCGATTACTGCGATTGCTTGAATCTCGGTAATATTTGTCTTTTGAGACAAGGCTTTAACCAATTCTTGTTTTGTCATAAACCCCTCCAATGAAAATTTCTAATTTCTAATTTCTAATTCTTAATTCCAATTGAAATTAGAATGAATAAATGATTTAAACAAGCTTTTTATTTAGCGTATTCGACTGCTCTTGTTTCACGGATAACATTAACTTTAATTACACCAGGATATTGCATATCTTCTTCAATTTTTTTGGCAATGTCTTTTGATAGTTTGAGGGCTGATAAATCGTCAATCTCTTCTGGCTTAACCAAAATTCTTACTTCACGGCCAGCCTGAATGGCATAAGATTTTTCGACACCAGTAAATGATTTGGCAATATTTTCCAACTCTTCTAAACGTTTAACGTAATTTTCTAGAGTTTCACGTCTAGCGCCAGGCCTTGACGAAGAAATAGCGTCGGCAGATTTAACGATAATCGCCTCAACCGATTTAGCTTCAATATCATCATGATGAGCCACAATTGCATGACAAATATCATCTGAAAGACCATATTTCTTAGCAATATCCAAGCTGATATGATGATGCGCACCCGGAATATCGTGATCAACCGCTTTTCCAATATCATGCAAGAGCGCGGCTTTTTTAACTAAATTAACGTCAGCTCCTAGTTCTGAAGCTAACATTGTGCCGATTTGCGCGGTTTCAATGGAATGCTGCAAAACATTTTGGCCATAGGAAGTACGGAATTTTAATCTACCCAAAATTTTAATCATGTCTGGATGCAACCCTGCGACTCCAACTTCATAAACCGCTTGCTCGCCAGCTTCTTTAACTTGTTGATTTATTTCTTCTTTAGCTTTTTTAACCACTTCTTCAATACGAGTTGGATGAATGCGGCCGTCAGCAATTAATTTTTCTAAAGCCACTTTAGCAACATGACGACGAATCGGGTCAAACGCAGAAATAACCACCGTATCTGGGGTATCATCAATAATAAGGTCTGTGCCAGTTTCTTTTTCAAAAATCTGAATATTGCGGCCTTCACGACCAATAATGCGACCCTTCATTTCATCCGATGGCAAGTTTACTGAAGTAGTCGTTGTTTCTACAGTATGTTCTGAAGCCAATCTTTGAATTACGGTTGATAAAACTTCCCTTGCCACGCTTTGAGCTTCTTCTCTGGCAATTTCTTTTTGTTCTTTGATCTTTCGAATTAAATCTTCTTTGTATTCTTTTTCAACTTGTTTTAGAAGAAGTTCTTTTGCTTCTTCCTTTTTTAACTTGGAAATTCTCTCAAGCGAATCGTGCTGACGACGACGGATATCCGCAATTTCCAGGCGAATCTTTTCAATTTCTTTTTCTTTGTCAGTAATTTTAGTTTTTTCAGCATCAACTGATTCCATCCGACGATCAAGCATCTCTTCGCGGCGGCGCAGATTTTTTTCGAGATCTTGCATATCACGTCTAATTTTGTCTTCTTGCTTTTTAGCTTCTTCCTTGATCTTGAGGGCGTCATCCTTAGCTTGAAGGATTAATTCCTTCTGTTTTTGTTCTACAAGCTCTTGTTTTTTTCCTACCAAATACGTTCTTCCAATATAACCAAGAGCACCACCGCCAACCAAGGCGATCGCTACGTAAATAATTAAATTGAGCATTATATTTCTCCATAGTATCTCCCTGCTCCATACAGGGTTTTTCGGCGTTACCAGATTTCCATTGCCGAGACTTAACCCCCCTTATATAATTAATAAATATCAAACCTTCAACCTTATTGTATTAAAATAGTAGACAATTGTCAATCTAAAATTTTCAAAATCCGTTTCGGACCATCATTAATCGATTCTGGATCACCATTCCAATCGTGAATCGCGTTATAAAAAACTGTTTGGCTATACTCGTAATGATCGCCTTTTCTGGTACCAACGTCTTGCACAATAATTTTTGTGTTGTCGTAACCGATCACCACCACCATATGATACACTGGTCCTGGCTGCTTAAAATTAGGGTTGCCCAATCTTCGGCCAGCTGTCGGCACAATTATAGGATTACCTTCGGCAATTTCCCTTTTCAGATCTTCGATTGATGAAATTGTTATAGTATCAGTTTTTAAACCATAAATTTCTTTGGCCATTTGTGCTGTCTCTTTAATGGTTAAATCTTTATGCGAACCCCATTTTTTTACTTGCCAGTTGACCATTTTATGAATTTCATCGTCCATAATTTCTGGGGTAATTTTTTGTTTCTTTAAATAGTAATTAGCTAAGATTACCGAGGCTTCTTCACACGCTTCTTCATGTAATTCATCCCAATTAGCATTTGGTGCCTGGGTCTCAAACGGAAAATTCTTAATTAAGTATGAACTAGGTAAAGCCACGAATTTAGGTTCTTCTTTAATTTGCGGTTTTGGCAGCTCTTTGTCTATTGGAGTATTAGAAACTTCATTTTTTGGCGTTTCAATAATTGCGGTTTCATCTTTAAAATATAACCAGCTAAAAGCCAGGATTCCAACGAACGCAACAACAAGAATAATTAGATAGTATTTGTTTTTCATACCTTAATTTTAACCTGTTTTAGAGAGAGAAACAAGAAGAAAAGATTAGACAATGCAAAAGTTCATTGACATATTGGACTCTAGAAAAGAGTCCAAATGAAACAGATTTATCTGGAAAATGCTTTCAAGAAGGGGTATAATCGGTTAATGAATTATATCTCCAACATCGCTCATAT
>Ga0172379_10001253_pt1 | contig 52509 bp, 43 predicted proteins | sample GrowelOW334metaG_FD_119756 | JGI IMG/M metagenome (GOLD analysis project Ga0172379, IMG submission 119756) | Groundwater microbial communities from an aquifer near a municipal landfill in Southern Ontario, Canada - Groundwater well OW334 metaG | ecosystem: Environmental > Aquatic > Deep... | reverse complement strand
TTCATAAAATTATATTTTTGGCCCTGAATCAATAATTGATTGTAAAACTCCAGGGAATTTTTTAATGTTTTCAGCAAATAAAACTGCCAATTTATTAGCGCTTTCATAATATAAGCTTTTATTTTCCCATGATAAGGCAGGATCAAGGACTTTGTCCTCAACCCCAGGAACGTGGGTTGGGACAAAAAGATTGAAAATCTTATCATGACGGCAGTCGGCTTTATCAAGTTTACCTGATAAAATAGCGGTAATTATACTTCTAGTGTCACCAATTGAAATCCGATGACCAACTCCGTATGCTCCTCCAATCCATCCGGTATTTACTAAGAATGTTTTTGCCTCATACCTTTTTAAATATTTTTTTAGCAAATTCAAATAGACCATCGGTTTAAGCGGCATAAACGGTCCGCCAAAATATGCGGAAAAAGTCGGTTTCGGTTCGATTATTCCCCGTTCGGTCCCGGCTAGTTTAGAGGTATAACCAGACAGAAAATGATATGCAGCTTGATTTAAGTTAAGATGGGCGACCAATGGAAGAACTCCAGTGGCATCAGCGGTCAAAAAAATGACATATTTCGGCTGTTTCCCAAGTCCTGACGGGACAGAATTATTGATAAATTCCAAAGGATAACTGGCCCGGGTGTTTTCGGTAAATTTATTATCATCAAAATCAAAACTGCCGTCTTTTTTTAGAACAACATTTTCCAGTAAAGCCCCATTTTGATGAATGGCCGACCAAATTTGTGGTTCGCTTTCTTTTTTGATATTAATGCACTTGGCATAACAACCGCCTTCAAAATTAAAAACGCCATTTTTACTCCAGCCATGTTCATCATCTCCGATCAAACATCTCTTTGGATCAGCCGATAAAGTGGTTTTGCCGGTTCCGGATAGTCCAAAAAACAGCGCGGTAGTTTTGCCGCTCACATCAATATTAGCCGAGCAATGCATGGGAAAGACGTCTTTTTGAGGAAGAAAATAGTTCATATAGGAAAAAACGGATTTTTTTATTTCCCCGGCGTATTTGGTCGCACCGATAATGATAGTTTTTTTTTCAAGATTTAAAACAACAAAAGCTTCGGAATTTGTTCCGTCGGTTTTTGGATCGGCAGTAACAGAGGGGGCACAGTAAACGGTTAAATCTGGTTTAAAATCTTTTGAACTATTTGGCATTCTTCGAAACAAATGGGTGGCAAAGATCGCCTGAGACGCATATTGACAGTAAACCCTAAGATTTATTGAGTTTTTTTTGTCGGCTCCAACAGCCGCGTCGACAACAAAAACTTCTTTTTGCTGATTAAAAAAACCGACAACTTTATTTTTTAATTTTTCATAATTATTTTCTGAAATTGCGACGTTAGTTTTGCCCCAATTGATTTTGTTGTGAATTTTTGGGGTATCTACGATAAATCTATCGTTAGGAGAGCGACCGGTATATTTGCCGGTGTATGCAACGAGCGCCCCGGATTTAGATTTGATAACTTCCTTTCTTTCAAGTGCGTATTTTGTTAGTAGTTCAATTGATAGATTGCGATAAATCTTGCCGTTGAGCATAAGATATTATACTATTTTTTTTGTTTGATTTTTAATTCCTTCAATTACCCGCTTTACTTCTTCATCACTAGCTAAATAATAATGTTTAATTGGCTTTAGGTTTTCATCAAGTTCATAAACTAAAGGTATACAATACGGAACATTTACTCCGATAATTTCTTCATTGGAAAGATTGTCTAAATATTTAATTATTGCCCGTAATGAATTATGGTGGCCGGAAAGAATGATTTTTTTACCCGCTTTTATTTCCGGCTCAATCATTTTTTGAAAATAAGGAACAGAACGATTATAAGTGTCTTTTAGACATTCGCTTGAAGGTAGTAAAGATGGGTCAATATCTTTATAAACAGGGTCATTAGTTGGATGTCTTGGATCGGTTTTTTCAAGAGGTGGCGGGGGAATATCATAACTCCGGCGCCAAATATCAACCTGTTCTTTTCCGTATTTTGCAACAGTCTCCGGTTTATTTAATCCTTGCAGAGCCCCATAATGTCTTTCGTTCAACTGCCAAGCCTTAATGACCGGAATTTCTGATAGACCCATCTCTTTTAATACTATTTCCAAAGTTCTTATCCCTCGTTTTAAGTAAGAGGTAAAGCCAAGGTCAAAAGTATACCTAAGCTCTTTTAGTTTCAAGCCGTATTTTTTCGTCTCTTCAATTCCGCTCGGAGCTAAATCAATATCAGTCCAGCCGGTAAAACGGTTAGACCATTCGGACAAGCCGTGGCGGATTATGACGAATTTATACATAAATTAATAAAAACTGTTATCCAGTTAACTCGTTAACAAAAATAACCAATTAATAATTTGCTAAAAATTTAACTCTCTCTTCTAAATTAATAGCTTTTGTTAAAAAACTTCCTGGACATAGAACGTCGGGCTTATATTTTAATCTATTTATAATCGGAAGCGTTTTATCATTCACTGCTCCATCAAGAAATATTTTAGACTTATAACCAAGTACCCTTAATTGTTGTACTTTTGTTAACGTTTCTGGTAAGAAAGGGTTTCCCTGAACCCCAGGAGTAACAGACATGATTTGGAGAGCGGGAATAGTGATTAGCGGATAATGGTTGATTAAATCACTCACTTGATCTTCAGGGTTTAGAGTTAGCCCTATAGGAATTACGGATAAATCCGAAATCTGGGATTCAAAATCCGAAATAGCGGACAGGTGAATAAATATATTTTTAATTTGCAATGATTTTTTAAGTAAATTAAGCTTTGCTATATCGGACTTAAAATCGGATACCATAAGATGAAAGTCAAAATTTAAAGTTTTAAAATTACTAAACTGACTGAAATTATTCATAATCTCATCAATCTGTACGGTACGGTTATTTACATAAATCCCATCTCCAATATCAATTTGAAAATAATTATAGAAAGGTGAAAGGCGGTTAACGGTTGAAACTAAAGCTTCCATAGTTGGTTCCGGCATAGAAGGACAGATTTGCATAGTATGATTGTAGCATCTACAATAGCAATAAATCAAAGATTAAATATTAAATATCAAAATGACAGATCAAAAATCAAAAATCAAAAATGAATGCAACTAAGTTATTATCAGACTTTGTTAGTATCCAGTCCGTCTCCACGGATAAAAGTAGACGTAAAGAAATACTGAAAGCGGCTGAATTTTTAAAAAAAGAAATAAAATCGTTGGAATTTAAAATCAAAATCTATCAAAAAGATTCTTGCTCTCCTTTAATTATTGCCAAAAAAATTGTTTCACCCTACGATAAAACTATCGGTATTTATGCTCATTATGATGTCCAACCGGAAGACCCGGTGGAGCAATGGGATAGTCCGCCATTTAAATTGACGGCAAGAGGGGGAAAGCTTTTTGGCCGGGGTGTTGCCGACGATAAAGGCCATATAATCCAAACACTAATTGCAATTAAGCAATTGATTACTAAAGGAGAACTTGTCAATAATATTGTATTAATCTTTGAAGGAGAAGAAGAAGTCGGCAGCCAAATTTTTGAATATTTGACTTCTCTGGCTAAGAAGGATCTGGAGGATATTGATGTTTTTTATGTGCTGGATATGGGGATGGAGACAAGCGATCAACCGGAAATATTTTACGGATTAAAAGGTTTAATAGGTTTTAGTATCGAAGTTAGAACGAGCAAACAAGATCTTCATTCGGGGGTTTATGGAAATAAGGCTAATAATCCAATTCAAATTCTTGCGGAACTTTTTTCAAAAATTAAAGACAGCCGGACAAATAAAATTTTAATCCCTCATTTTTATGACAAAGTTAAATTTTCCCTTCATCCCTCTTTTGATATTCATGGAATAACCGGTGGTTATGCAGGAGAAGGCGTTAAAACGATTATTCCTGCAGTCGCTTCAGCAAAATTTTCTTTCAGACTGATTGAAAATCAAACCCCTGATGAAATCGAAAAACTGGTTTCAGGTTTTATAAAAAATAATTTACCAAAAGGAATTAAATACACCTTAAAAACTTCAGGAAAACTAGATCCGTTTTGTACAGATATCAATAATAAATATGTTAAAAAAACCGATGAAATATTCACCAAAATATTTGGGAAAAAAACAAAATTTAGCAGATCCGGAGGATCAATCGGTGCCGTAGCAACACTTTCAAAAACATTTAATAAACCGCTAATTTTGACAGGGTTTACTTTATCCGACTGCAACATCCATGCTCCAAATGAAAACATTGACCAGGAAATGTTTGAAAAGGGTATCGTGTCATTGGAGAAAATCTTTGGGCAATAATTAAATTTTTATCTGATAATATTTTTCAATATTTTTTTCAATAATCCCGTTTATCTCCATTAAAGATACGACGTTAAGTATTTGGCTGGCTGTTTGATTGAGCTCAAGAGCAAGATAATCAACTGTTTGCGGGCTTTTTATCAAAATATCAAAAATTAATTTTTCTAAATTATTCAATTTTTTTCGAATATCCTCTTTTCTTTTCGGGGTAACCAACATTCCAAATTCATCCAATATATCCTGGGTCGAGGTTACCATTCTTGCTCCTTGTTTTATCAGTAAATTTGGAGCTGGAGCCATTTGCGAATTAATCGGTGAGGGAATAGCAAAAACATCCTTTCCTTGAATACCGGCAAATTTAGCGGTAATTAATGCTCCAGAAAATTCTCCCCCTTCAGTAACCAAAACTCCACGGGACAAACCGGAAATAATTCTATTTCGTGAGATAAATAAACCTTTCAAAACAAATTGATTTGGTGGAAATTCACTGATAACCATCCCTCCGGTTTTTATTATTTTATTATAAAGTCGGTAATTTGAAGATGGATAGATTACATTGACTCCGCTTCCAAGCACGGCAACAGTTTTGCCTCCGTTATCAATCGTTTCTTCATGAGAGATTGTATCGATACCAAGCGCCATTCCGGAAACGATAATAAAACCAGCCTCTACCAGTTCACGGGTAAATTTTTTTGTAATTTGAATACCATAAGCGGTTGGTTTACGTGTACCAACGATGGCAAAATATGTTGTAGGAGTCGACCATCGTGTCGACCCTTTCATATATAAACAAATGGGAGGATCGCTGATATTTTTTAGACTTTCAGGATATTCCTTAGAGTCAACTTTTAAAACCCGAATTTTATCTTTATTAAGTTTTTCAAGTTCTTTTATTGGATCAAATTTCCGTCTAAATTCAATAAATTTTTCTGTTAATTTAAAACCTAAAATCTTTTCCAGATTTTTTCTATTTGCTAAATAAGCATTTTTTGCTGTACCAAAATAGCTTTTTAGGCTTGTAAATTTCATCGGGCCAATCCCAAGACAGTACGAAAAGCCGAGATAGTACAATAATTGATTATCTGATTTCATTTTTTTTATAGTTTATTCGTTTTTTAAAAAGATTTTCCCTAAAACCACCTTCTTTAATAAATTTTTCTTGCTGGGATCTTAAAAGTTGATCTATCAGATAGCCTTCTTTAAAGCAGAGGGTAACCATAAGATTGGCAAAAATAGTCGCATTGGTCAAATAAGACCTATATGTCAAATTGGTCGAATTGGACAAATTAGTCTTATTAGACTCATTTGGGAAAATTCGCATTTTGCGAATTTTCCAGACACGAGGATTTTCTTTATTCCACATAGGCAGGTTTTTTTGCCGAAGGTAGTCTTTATAGTCTTCGAGCAATTCTCCGTAACTAGCTCTTGCAACTCCCGTTAGCTTGATGTTGCTTTCAACGCTTGGTTCTAAAGACCCTTCAACAATATTTTGTTTTCCGCTACGGGCCGCCTGTATCATCTGATCAGTAGTGCGTGATTTTTTATCAATGTAACGATTACAAAATAAAATTGTTAAATCATAAATATCTGTTGCGAGCCAGTATACTATCAAGGACTTGTATCCACCCAAATTTGTCATATTTGACTAATTAGACCAATTAGACAAATTTGTGTCCACTGCTTATAACCTACAAAAGTATGGAAATAGCGTATAGAGATAGGATAATTTTAGTGATAGACATTTTGTTGTATAATGTTTAAATGATTTTAAAAATTTATACCGATGGTGGCTCGAAGGGTAATCCAGGCCCATCGTCAATAGGCGGAGTGTTTTATTTGGATCAAAAAAAGATCTTTGATTTCAAAAAATCAATAGGGATTGCAACCAACAACGATGCTGAATATCAGGCTCTTATCGAAGGATTGGAACAAATTTCAAATTTTAAAAATATTACCAAAGTAGAATTTTATTCCGATTCCCGTTTGATGGTAAATCAAGTCAAAGGTTTGTTCAAGGTAAAAAATGGAAGAATTAGAGAATATATTTTGAAAATCCGGGGTCTTGAACAGGAAATTAATCTTCCTATTTCTTATCATTTAGTTCCCCGTGAACAAAATCAGGAAGCGGATAAATTAGTGAACTCAATTTGACTCATTAGTCTAATTAAAAAGAGGTTGTGAAGAACTCTCCCGGGATCTGCGGATAACTTTGGAATAAAACTACTTTCTTCGAAACGCCAATAGAAGTTGATGATGTGATGTTAGAAGATATGGTTCTTCCCTGGACAGGAAGAGTGGTGGTACGGTAAAAAGCTAGTTTGGTTGGGGATAAGAGAACTCTGACGACAAAAAATTTACCGTCAAGACCGATATCGGCTGCGGGAATATCAACGGAATAACTATATCCGCCTGGACAGTTTGAGGAAACGGGTTGACCATCGTAGGCATTGGTAATCCGTGATGAAGGATCAACAATGTATTTTTTTATTCCACCTGTTTTGACTAAGGTAACTTCGATAGCAGGATTAGTTGCCGCCGATTCAAAACAAACCGTGATTGCTTGAGCGAGCGAGGCACCAATTGTTTTTGTTGCCATGTCATATGTGCCAAGATAAAAGGTATAACTGCCGTCTTTATCAATATTATGAGTGGTAAAAGTTGTCTTCGCCAGTGATTCAATTGTAGCCGAACCGTTAAAACCTGAGATTGATGTTAAGGAACCGGTACCAATTGTTGCAGTTGTGTTTTCTTTTAAAGCCGCCTCAATCGCCGATTCAGCCGCCGCCAAGGCTTTTTGGTTTTCTTCTTCAAGTTTGGTCACCTGGGTTTCCGTCACCGACTTAAAAGACGCCGACAGAACGATCGTCATGACGGTGGCAAGAAGCATCACTGTAATCAATAATATTTGGCCTTTGTGTTTCATTGTATTTGCCTCCAGTCATAGTTTGCCGTACTTAAATATGGTAACAGATCAACATAAAAATTATTATATTTCACTGGGTCGTAAACAACAAAAATTGCAGGCCGATTAGGATTGGCTTGAGTTCTGTTATTGGAAAGGGAAGTTTGTGCGATAAGATTACCAATAATTTTTAAACCGAAACCAGCCGTGCCGGAACTGATTGTATTGGCGATAAAAATACCCCGGGCCTGAGTAACGGTATTACCAAAAATAATTTGGTCAGCCACAATAGCTACCGATCCGGTTGGATTAAAGTCGTCGTTAATATTAACCACCCCTTGTGATACCAAAACGACATTTTTATTATTAAAAACAGAAGAGTTTGAAGAATCAATAACTAAAGAACCGGCATTTTGATATAAATAAATTCCCGATTCGGCTATTTCACTTAAATTAGAATGGGTAATAACCTGATGTTGTTTACGGGCTTTGATATAGGAAAGGAAAGAGGTTGGACTCATGATGGTAGAGGGAGAATAGCCTGTGACTTTATACTCGATAGGACTACTGGTTTTCGCATTCGCATTTGTTCCTGTAATATTTACAGTTGGGGCTCCGACAACTCCACCCGAGCTGATTATAAAATTGGTCGTTCCGTCATCGTCGACATCGTAAGGGGCGGGAACTAATGGAATAAGCGAAGTAAGAGAATTTTTTGAAATAAAAGAAGTGTTTTTCAATTTAGTCCAAGAGCCTGGGATAGGAGTAGGGGTTGGGGTGTTAGTAGGGGTTGGGGTGTTAGTAGGGGTTGGGGTGTTAGTTGGAGCCGTTCCGATGATAATCCGGGCTTCGCATTTAGCTATCTGAGCACCCTTTTGAAAAGCAGCGCAGACTTTCCTCTCGCCGGTACCTGCGGTTAAAGTCCAGCTTTTTGTTGTGGCGTAAGCACTACTATTAGCAAGATATTCAGCATTTGAAACAGTATCACAGTTGGTAGCAAGAGATTTGTTAACAAAACCCATAAGTGAAGGAGCGTTACTATTAAGATTCAAAGTAACTGTTGTATCAGCCGTATAACAATTATTCCCCACAGGGTTTGCTTGAAATTGAGCTTGAGTACAGGATTCAATAATGATTGACTGCCAATCAATACACGTCGGCCCACCCGTCCCAGGTCCGGGAGTTGTCCCACAATTTCGTATTTTATATATAGAGCTATCACAAGTGCATGTAGCTGCCTGAGCGCCATCAACACACGCTCCCCACGGACCCCAAGTACCACCACAAGCAGAACAGGTATTTTCACTTACTCCACAGGTAGAAGAGCAGTGGCCACCGCTTGCATCACTTATGCATTGAGCAGAACAGCTTGGATTAGTACAAGTATCACATAAACTATTACATGTGCTTGGATTGCTATTACAACCGGTTGTAACAGGGTCACACTGACACCCCTCATAAGAATTGACATTTCCCACACAATTTTCATTGGCTCCACAAGCCCCACCGCAACAAGCTGTTTTGGTACACGTACTACACGGGTATCCTTGACCGTAAATATCGTTTGTATCCAAAAAAGGAAGCATAAAAAATACAACAAAAAGTAAAATCACAAGAAGACGCTTCATAGTAAAAATCTAACAAAATAAAAGTTTTTTTTCAACAAGAGCAGGTATTATTTTCCTGTACCGGATGTAACTGGGAAATTTTTCACCCAAATGGGTATGAGAAGAGTCTGCTGAATCTCTGAGGGTGGCCTGTTATATGGTCCAACATAACCATGTTCACTCGTTCCAGATAATACCCTACTAAATCCACCTTTTATCTGTCCTTGATTTAATGGAAGGAGCGCATGAGATTGTGCAGACAATAATTGGTCTTGAGACAATAAAATACTCTCACTTCCGCTTAAAAATTCCAGTCCGGTCAAATCCTGTTGCTGACCGCCGTTATAAGATAATAGGCTGATATTGGCGTCAAAAAGGGCTCTGGCCTCTGTCCCCGAATACGGAGGCAGAAGAGCAAAGATAAGATAGTCCATAAAATCCCCTTCGGGGGCATTACCGGCTCCCCAGACAAAATGCTCCAAAGTCTTTGTCTTTCCATCGTGATCAAGGACCGCTTGAGTGCGCACGTCGGCGGGCGCACCTGAGGCCAATTTTATATGGTAAGTCCTCCAGAGATGAAATGAATTATTAGCTTTATTGATCAAAGAGCCATATGTGTTGGAATAATATTCATGCCACCCAGGAACACCTGGGTATTTATATGTACCGATAAACGCAAAAGGAAAACCGGATTTATCAGCTTCAAAATTTATGAAAAAATCAGCAGGAATTGAGCCGTCAGGAAATAATGAGTCAATTTGCTCACTATCCACGAGTTCACTTAATAAAATCCTGTTATCACCTTTATTAAAAGCATTATTGTCACTGACAAAATCACCGTCTTTTATCTGCTTAAACCAACCGTGTTCTGAATTATAAATCCAGATAATATTTGCATCTTTTGCATCAACTCCTTTTAAAATATCGTTAAAAAGTACATTACTCTCTTGATGGTAGTTGAGAATTGACTCTGGCTTTATGACCGTCTCCATTCCGGTCCCGAAGTCAGTAACATGTAATCCGTCTGCTTCCAAATGTCCGACCGTGATAACTTGTTCTTTTCCACCAGCATCGGTAAATTTCTGAGTCAGGTTTCCGCCGGCGTCAAAACTCAGTCCATGCTGGCTTAATGCCGCCATCTGCTCTGTGGAAAAGATCTTATTTGCATCCACCGCATCCACTGCTGGGGGGAGAGAGGTGGAGGTTTCGTTAGGTGTGGGGGGATTAAGGGGGGTAGGGTTAACTGGAGTGGGGTTAGAAGGTTCAACCGGGACGGATAAGGAAAATAAGTTAAAATTAGCAGGAAGACTGATATTGGAAACAGTGTTTTCATTCTGAGCAATCACGGCGGTTGGAACTGCAGGTATTGGTGTCGGGTTTGATCCGACGATTTCAGGATTAAATAAAATTGACCATTGTCCTTGAGTTTCTGTTGGTATCAAAAATCCACCAATTGGTTGTTGTTCCGGATCGACGAATCGTGAACCTGATTTTATGTTTGTCGTACCATCAGGATTAATTTGGACAGGATCTAATATTAAAGCCTGTGCCCAATTAGTTTGGTCGGCTGAACCAAAAACCATCATAAAAGATTTACCATCTTTATCACTAAATTTATGAACTGCAAAATTTAAATTTCCGATTCTAAGATAAAAGAAAGTATCAGGAGTAACATTAGTAATCTGTTCAGGATCAACCCCTGTTGATTTTGCTAATATGTCTAAAGAATTGGATTTACTAAAAGATTTACCGTCATCATTTTTAAAAAGTATTTTATTTTGACTATCAGCCTGTAAAAAACTCTGTTGTATTTGCTCATATTCTTTTTTTTGATTTTCATTAAATCCTAAGTCAGGTTTACTAAGATCAGGCATTAAGTATTGATTTGGATTGGCCACTTGTTCAATCGCTGGAGAGCAAGCAGCAGCGCTTAAAGATAGCATTAAAGCAAATCCAACTTTTTGAGGAACCTTATTTCTTTTCGAAAATTCCCTTACTTCTTGGGCTTTTCTTTTTGGTACTTCAATTACTGTCATAATTGTTATTAATGACATTATAACCTATAATATGACTTTTTTCAACTAGCATATAATTTGGCAATATCAACATTTTTCCATGTAAGATTTACGCAAGCGATTTTTTCTCCCTGAGTAGCATCAGTTGATAAAAGCACAGGATATCCATTCATAAATATTGGTTCCTCAAAACCCGGCAACATTTCATCTGGAATTTCAACTAAAAACCGATCTTTTCGTTCCTCCACTAATCTTACTACTATTTTTTTCTCCTGTATATATCTAGAAATATTCAAATAGGCCAAAAAAAGATTTATTTTATTACTTTCGAGCTCCCTTAGATCCTTTAATGAAAATTTTTTCTCATCTTGGTGTAAAAAACCATGATGATCTATCATAAAGGTAGTAATGTCAGAATTTCCTGGGTTGAGATTTGATTCTTCAGGTGAATTAGTAAAACCCTCCTTTGTCATTTTTATTAACAATACTTTCTTTAAGGCCAAGACGGACTCACTAACTCCGGGTAATTTTAAAAAATCAGATAGGCTGACAATATTAGGCTCACCCTTTTTGCTCATAATCGGATAATGAGAATATAAAATAGCCGTTAATCTTTGATTTAAAACACTGAAATTTAGATCCGTAACATCTTCAACTCTTTCATCAAATATGACTCTTTGGTGTGCCTCTAGAAGATTATCAAAAACATTATCGTTTGTACAAATTTCTTCAAAAGCTTCAGAAAAAGCATTTGTAACATTTCTCACCCTTTGATAAAACCCTTTTTTTCTATCAGAATTTTTTGTCCATGAAGTATTAGCTCGATCATTATCTGATGATAAGATGCTTATAGTTGAAGCAGACGCAAACTGATCAAGATTAGTGGAAAAAATACCATAAAAATCTGCATAGTCCGGGTAAGTTTTAATTTTTTTTTGTATTTCTCGGTCTGGAATATTTATCTTTCCTATAGAAAAATCAACCGCAACGAATCTACTAGCCGCATCAATAAAGTCAGGTTCTTCGGGAGACAATTCATCTATTGGTCGTAAACTTTCATCCGCAAATCGGTCAAATTTTTTAATGTAGATAGAAGCAGGAACAGTATTAGACAATAGTTTTTCTTCCTCTTTTTGTATTATTTCTGCTTCTGATTTAAGAACATTAAAATCAAGAGTTTGATTAAATAATTCTGCAACTTTTTCCTTAACCCAAGGCAGATTAATTGAAGATAATATCTTACCTTTTAGTTCATCAGTTTCATTTATTAATTTTTCTTGTTGTTTCTTTGTGAGTCTGAGGAAAGTTCCCGTTAACCACATGGAGGATTTTTCTCTTATACTTCTTAAGATCAAATAAGTGGGCATAATAAAGCTAGATTCCTTTTTACCTATCATAAAGTCAGCGTTTTTTCCTAAAAGAGTTTCTTGAAGAAGAGTGGTTGAGTAACTCAAAATTTCATTCGAGGGCCTCCATTTAAATGGATCGAGAGGTGATTGAAGGGTAAGGATGATTGATGTTAATTTATTTGGATCAATCAGACGTGGGTCGTCGGTATTTGAAAATCCAGTAAAACAATTGGTTGTTTCACGGAAAAATCCTGCGTAATTGACATGCCTAAGTTTTCTTAATCGTTTTGATTCTTGGACTACGTTGATAGGCGATATAAACTCTTTTGTCGAAAATAATGATTGATTTTGTAGTCTTTCTAATAATCTGTCTATTCTTCCAACTCTTTGCTCTTTAAGCATAATAGATGAATTTTAGCAGATTTACTTGTCTAACTTCTCAATTCTTCTTATATATTTTTCCTCCGTCTTGGGAGTCGAAGCTAAAAAAGCATCAATTAATTTGCAGGCTAATTCAAGCGGGGTGTAGTCGGCGGCCAGAGCGATGATATTACAAAGGTCATTTTCACGGATATGATGAGCTTGGTCTTCGTTCATGGCGACACCGGCTCTAATCCCCTTAATTCTATTTGCCGCCATGGAAACGGCGCAACCAGACCCACAAATAACAATTCCCAGATGATTATCAGGATTTTGAAGGACGGCTTGAGAAACTTTTTGGGAATAATCAATAGCATCATCCAACGGATCAAGTTCATAAGGACCAAGGTCCTCGATTCTCATATTTTTTTCATGAAAGTACTCAATAATCGCATTTTTTAGTTCAATTCCCCTGTGATCGGCACCGATGAAGAGAGTCATGGTAAAATTATAACATGTTTTTTGATACTCATTGTCATTTAAATTTTGGGGCCTTTGATGGAAGGGTGGGGGAAATTGTTGATAGGGCTAAGCAGGCCGGAGTCAATCAGATTGTTATTCCGGGGACAGACATTCCTACATCAGAAAAGGCGATTGCGATCGCGGAAGAGTTTGAGGGAGTTTATGCGGCAGTTGGAATTCACCCGCATCACGTGTTTGAGATTTATAATAAAGCTCGGGACCGAAAATTTTTTGACGGAAAACAACAAACCGTAAAAAATTTGGTCCCTTCGCTTTCAACTTTGTTATCTCATCCTAAAGTCGTTGCCATTGGCGAGGTGGGAATTGACCGACATATTTATCAAAAAACAAAATATCCGGATTATAAAATTGAAGAGGAGTTTGTTGATTTGCAGAAAGAGTTTTTAATTGAACAGATTAAATTAGTTCATAAATATAAAAAAAGCCTGATTTTTCATAACCGCGAAGCCAAGAAAGATTTTTTGGAACTGCTAACTACCAATTACTTACTACTTACTGACTATTCTTCTGTCTTTCACTGCTGTGAGCCCGACCTTGAGTTGCTGGAGTTTGCAAAAAAACACAAAATATTTATCGGAGTTGACGGGGACATATTTTATAAAAAAGATAAACAGGAATTTATTAAAAAAGTTCCGCTTGAAATGCTGGTACTGGAAACTGATTCGCCATTTTTGTCTCCTGATCAAAAATTTGGAAACGAACCGAAAAATATAAAAATAATCGCAGAATTTATTGCTCAATTGTTAAATTGCTCAGTTGATGAATTGGCAAAACAAACAACGAAGAATGCGGAAAAATTATTTAATTGCAGATAAAAATTCCTTCCTAAATTTTTCCGCTGAAAAATACTCGGATCTTTTTTTAGCGGAATCAGCAATTTTTTTCCTTCCAATCTTATCAGAATTTATTTCTATAATTTTTTCAGCCATTTTTTCCGGTTCTTTTGGATCGATATACAATGCGTTGCCGGCTGAAATTTCCCGTAAGACCGGAATATTTGAAAGGAGAGAAGGGCAGCCAAAATTAGCGGCTTCTAGGTAAGAAAAACCGAATCCTTCATCGCGTGAAGATAGGATATTAAATGAAGCTTGTTGGTAAAGTTTGATCAACTCGGAATCAGGGACAAAGCCGGCGAAAATGAAGCGTTTATCGTCTTTTGTTTCATTAACAAAATTCTTAAATTCTTTTTGCCATCCATTATTAACCTCCGCGGTTTTCCCGCTCCGCTCCTCAACCGCGGAGGTTTGGAAAACTTTCCCCACAAACACACAGGTGACGTTGGCGATTTTGATCGCTCTAGCGAGATTAACAAGGTTCTTGTTCCATGTGGCATCACCGACATAAAGGCAGTATTTAGTATTTTTCATACTAGATACTGGATGCTTCATACCAAATACTTTAGGTAAACACGGATAAACAACTCTTAACTTTTCACTCTTAATTTTTAATATGTTAATAATGTCTAGTTTTGAGGCTTCAGAATCAGTGATTATTAGATCATAATTTTTCAGTGCTAACTTGTTTAATAGTATATATATAGAGCCTTTAATTCCGGCAGGAAAATGAGAGGGGTATTTGAGAGGAATGAGGTCATGGATAACAGCAATTTGTTTACGGGCAATTCGGCGTAAGGTTAACGGTTTTTGTAGGAAATTAAAAAACGGATTAATAAAAATACTGTAGGGGTTGGTCGTGACCGACCCTAGATCAGAAACAAATTGAAATTCGTTAGTAAAATTTTCCTTTAATATTTGCAGATAGCGGCCGATACCACGGACTGAGCTAAGTTTGTCTGAAGCGGTTGGATCATAAACAAAGACTTTGTTCATAAGTTAATTTTATCATTTAAAGCAGAATTATTATATTTTCTCAAAAGTTCCGTCAAGGTGAAGATAAAAAAGATCGACTTTGAGGTTAGGATATTTTTCTAAAATTATTTTTTTGGCTTTATTTAGGTCCTCAGAATGGCGGTCATGAGTGCTTTCAGCCCCATAAGCCCCACATTCTTCATGGTGGACCAGGATAACCTCTTTTACTTGATGAAGCCGAACGGAAATATCCAACTGCCCCATGATAGTATCTAAATTTTTTGTTGATCCGGCGTATCCGACAAAATCATAAGTCTTATTTACTTGGCTCATGTTTTCTTCAAGCCATTGTTTTAAATATTTTTGAAACCGGAAATCAATGCAGGCAACGACAAAAGCATCACAGGTATGATTAGACATAATGAAATATTATAGTATAATTTTTTCTTAGTCAATATGGGAAATTTATTAAAAATGTCATTGGGTGCGCTCGGAGTGGTTTATGGAGATATTGGAACGTCACCTCTCTACGCAATAAATGAAATATTTTTTGGTCATGCCAACATAGTTCATAATTTTCAAAATATTTTAGGAGGGATTAGTTTAGTTGTCTGGGCTTTGACAATAATTGTTGCTTTTAAATATATTATTTTTGTTTTACGAGCTGATAATGACGGTGAAGGGGGAGTATTTGCTTTATATGGATTATTATCAAAAAAAAGATTTGCTTCAAAAGTTATAATAACGACTTTGCTTATTTTTGCTGCTGGACTTTTATATGGAGATGGAATTATCACACCGGCAATCAGCGTCATTTCAGCAGTTGAAGGGTTAAAAGTCATGACGGTTGCATTTGAACCTTTTATTATTCCATTAACAATCATCATTTTAACTGGTCTTTTTTTGATTCAAAGTAAAGGAACCCATAAAATCGGATCCGTATTCGGACCGATTATTGTTCTATGGTTTTTATCGATAGGTTCTTTAGGATTAATCCAAATTATTCAACATCCTCAAATTTTTCAGGCTTTTAATCCGATGTTTGCAGTTAAGTTTTTACTTAATCATTCATTAAAAGAAAATTTTTTGGTTTTAGGATCGGTCATGTTGGTTGTCACCGGAGGCGAGGCGATGTACGCCGATATGGGTCACTTCGGTAGAAAACCAATCAGATTATCCTGGTTTGTTTTAGTTTTTCCTGCACTACTATTAAATTATTTAGGACAAGGAGCCTATCTATTATCAGGTAATAAAATAATTTTTGGAAATATTTTTTATAGCCTGGTACCCTCAGTTTTTTTAATACCGATGGTTATTTTAGCGACCATGGCAACGGTTATAGCTTCTCAAGCTTTAATTTCAGGAGCTTTTTCTTTGACGACTCAAGCAATGGCTTTTAATCTCCTCCCCTTTATAAAAGTAAAACATACCAATGAGGAACACCACGGGCAAATATATTTGCCAGCCGTAAATTGGGCTTTATATATTGGGACAATAGTTTTGGTTTTGATTTTTAAATCGAGCGCTAGTTTAGCTGGAGCATATGGACTGGCTGTTTCCGGAGTAATGTTGATGACAACTCTCGGAATGTATTTTATTGCCCGTTCTTATTGGAATTGGTCAAAAATAAAAACAATATTGCTATTTCTTCCATTAGGTATTTTTGAAATGTTATTTTTAACAGCTAATTCTTTAAAAATATTTCAGGGAGGCTATATTCCGTTAGCGATTGCAATTATGATTTTATTAATCATGATCATTTGGAAATGGGGGACGGCCATTAAAGAAAATATCCAAAATAAATTAGTTAAAAAGGGCATGACCATTGGAGAGTTAATAAAAATCAAATCCAATATTACTCCAACTGATACAATTGCCCGGTCAAGCCTTTTTTTATGTACAAGGTTTATTGAAAAAACAACAGATAATATTCCGGCGATATTACAAGTATTTTATCAACGTTATCGTGAACTACCAGAAGATATTGTCATACTCAATGTTCACATTGACCGGGAAAATCCCCATCTTCATGATAAGCGTTATCAGATTATTAAATTTTTTGAAGAAAACAAAAAGGGAAGTATTTTTTCAGTAAAAATTTCTTTTGGTTTTATGGAGGATCCCAACGTTGAAGCTCTTTTAGAAAACTTAGCCGAACATCATGAAATTAAATTAGATATTGGACCGTCACATTGGTTAATCCACGCCTTAAATAAACGGCTTTTATTTGATGAAAACATTAGTTTATTAAAAAGAATAAAATTTATGATCTATAACTTTTTAGATAATATTTCAATTAAAGCAGATCATCATTTTGGATTAGGCAACGAAACTGAACTAACGGTCGAAGTTGTCCCAGTGAAATTTGAAGATTGATTTAGTAAAATCTTTCTAGATGAAAACTTCAGAAAAAGTTCCGAAAAATGTTTTTATTCTTGGACTAGTTTCTTTCTTTAATGATATGGCTTCTGAAATGGTTTATCCGATTGTCCCGATATTTTTAACGACAATTTTAAAAGTATCAATCCCAGTGGTTGGTTTAATCGAAGGAATTGCTGAAGCAACAGCCGCAATCGGGAAATTTATCTTCGGATATCTGTCAGATAAAATTGGGCAACGGAAACCTTTCGTGATTAGTGGTTATAGCTTTTCCACGATTTCGAAAGTTATAATCGGCTTGGCTAATTTTTGGCCGATGGTTTTAGCGGCCCGGTTTATAGACAGGTTGGGAAAAGGAATCAGGACGGGAGCACGCGATTCATTACTTTTACAAAATACGACAAAAAACAATAAAGGTTTTATTTTCGGTTATCACCGGGCTTTTGATTCGGTTGGAGCCGTTTTTGGGCCAATCATAGGCTTAATACTGATCTATTTTTTTAAAGAAAACTTGCGGTTTGTTTTTTATTTTGCCGCGATTCCGGGAGTAATTGGGGTATTATTATTAATATTTTTTGTAAAGGAAAAAAAAGCGAAGATACCTTTTTTGAGACAATCGCCAGGGGCCCCCATGGGGGTGTGGCGGTCGAAAAAAACGGTATCGAGCTTTTTAAATAATTTTTCCCTTATTTGGAAAAATAAAAAATTATCGTTATTTTTTATTGCCAGTATTATTTTTTCGTTAGGAAATAGTTCTGATGCATTTTTGATTTTGCGGGCAAAAAATCTTGGACTGACAACATTATTGGCTGTCTTAACTTACGTTGTTTACAATATTTCCCAGACTCTGCTTTCCACTCCACTAGGCAAATTATCTGATAAAATCGGGGCAAAAAAAGTCTTTGAAGGCGGGTTATTGGTTTTTGCCTTCGTTTATTTTTTCTTCGGTTTCATAAAAAATCCGACTTTTGTTTGGCTACTTTTTCCGATTTATGGAGTATATATTGCGGCAACAGATGGCGTCTCTAAAGCTTATGTGTCGGAATTCATTACTGAAAAAGAATCAGGTAGTTACTTTGGTTTGTATCAAAGCACTACGGCGATCAGTGCCTTTTTGGCTTCATGGATTGCCGGAATTTTATGGTATAAAATCAGTCCGGCAACAACGTTCTATTACGGGGCTATTATGGCCTTACTGGCCTTTTTTATTTTAAAATTTGGTAGACTATTGAGGGAAAACAGTTAAACGGTTAAAACTTAAACAGTTAAAAAAACTATTAAAACTTAAAACATAAAAACAAATTTTATTTAATAGTTTAACGTTTAACAGTTTTTTTAGGTTTTAACAGTTTAACATTTAACAGTTTAATTTCTATGATCTTAGGTCCAAAAAAATTATTACAATTAGTCAAGAAAATAAAGTTGGTGGAGAATTTAGATGAAAGAGAGCTGACAACTCCAGAAGGGGCGGGGTTCGATATTAGATTAGGAGAAGTTCATAAATTGGATGGCGGAAAAGCATATTTGGGAATAACCCACAGAGAAACGCCAAAAATAAAAACAGTAGCTAAATATGATGAGAAAAAAATTACATCTATAACAATCAAACCAGGACAGTTTTATCTACTTTCATCAATTGAAACTTTTAATATTCCGCTTGATCTAACTGTTAATTTTAAACCTCGAACGACAACTTTTAGATCAGGAATTATTTTGAGAACAGGAAATGTGGCTCCCGGTTATCATGGAAAAGTAACATTTGCCGCCGTTAATGAAGGAACAGTTCCTGTCACAATGGAACTGGGTTGCCGGTTTGCTCACGCCCAGTTTTATGAGGTTAAAGGGGGCGGAACTCAGTATAAAGGTCAATGGCAGGGAGGAAGGGTTACTACCAGCAAAAGAGAGAAGCAAATATAATAAAGAAATAATCAAATAAAGAAATGAATAAATAAACGAAATCATTTTGTTATTTTTTTATTTAATCATTTATTTAATTATTTTATTATTTCCTTATTTAATCATTTTTTGAATGAAACTCCGTAATTTTAAACAGGCAGAAGAGTTTCTCGCTCTTCACATTCCTAAATCTTCACAGACTATATTTCCGGGCGAACTTGGTCTAGAAAGAGCGAAATATTTTCTGAAACTTCTTGGAAATCCACAGGAAAAGTTAAAAATTATTCACGTTGCCGGCACTTCCGGAAAGGGCTCAACCTGTTATTTAATTAGCTCTCTTCTTGCATCTCAAGGCTTTAAAGTTGGTCTTCACCAATCACCGCATTTGACCGATGTCACTGAAAGATTTCAGATAAATAATCAAATTATTTCTAAAAAAGAATTTATTTTTTATTTAAATAAAATTTTGCCGATTATTAAAAAATTAGATGGTTTAACATATTTTGAAATTTTAGTTGGGTTAGCCTACTTAATTTTTTATGAAAAAAAAGTTGATTACGCCGTCATTGAAACAGGACTGGGGGGGAAATACGATGGAACAAATGTTGTTTTCCGGTCGGATAAACTTTCAGTTTTAACAAAAATAGGTTTGGACCACACTAATATTTTAGGAAAGACCATTGAAAAAATAGCCTTTCAAAAAGCCTCAATCATTAATGAAAAAAGCCAGGTCATTTCAATCGATCAAGATCTAAAGGCGGAAAAAATCATAAGAGAAGTAGCGGAGAAAAAATCGGCCAAATTATTATTTATTAGTAGGGGTTTGATTTATCAAACCCTTATAAAGCACATTGGTTTAATAGGTGACTACCAAAAAGAAAACGCAGCTTTGGCATTGGCGACCGTCAATTATTTAAGTCAACGTGATGGTTTTAAATTAGATAAAGAAAAAATAATAAAAGTTTTTGAAACAGCCAGTTTTCCCGGAAGGTTTGATATTAAAAAGATTAATAAAAAAAAAGTTATTTTTGACGGCGCCCATAATCCCCAGAAAATGAAAGCTTTTATTGACTCTTTAATTAAAAAATTTCCAAACAAAAAATTCAATTTTTTAATCGCATTCAAAAAAGGAAAAGATTATCAAGATATGTTGAGGATAATAATTCCTTGGGCGGATTCGGTTGTTCTAACAAGTTTTTCTACAAAGGATCAGGATATGATTAATGAGTCTGTTGATCCAGCAGAAATAAAGTTAAACGCAAAAATTATTCCGGATTTGAAAAAAGCATGGAAATATATTTTAGATAAAAAAGAACCAATTGTGGTTACAGGGTCATTATATTTAATAGGGGAGATTTTTAAGTTGATTAAAAATAAACAAGCGACTAATATATGACATTATGAATAAAGGAGAACAACAATATTTAGATTTACTTTCCGATATTTTAGAAAACGGTGTGAAAAAACCAGTTTGGGGTAATCCTCAAGTTTATATCAAAGGTGTCTTTGGTCGCCAAATAAGATTTGATCTATCAAAAGGTTTTCCGCTTCTAACCACCAAAAAAGTTTTCATGCGGGGAATCACTCATGAGCTTCTTTGGTTTTTGCGGGGCGACTCAAATATTAAATATTTGGTAGACAACGATGTCCATATTTGGGACGAGTGGGGGTATAAGCAATACAAAATGAAAAATGAAAAATTAAAAATGAAAAATTTATTAACTCAGGAAGAATACGTTGATAAAATAAAAACTAGTCCAAAAAATTGTGATTTTGTAAAAAATTTTGGAGAACTTGGGCCGGTTTATGGAGTGCAGTGGAGAAGATGGCCCTCAGATGGAGGACGAGTGGTCGATCAATTAGGTTGGGTGATCAATAAATTGAAAGATCCAAAACAGAGATTTAGAAAACATCTGATCGTTTCAGCATGGAATCCGGCTTACATCTATGAAATGGCGCCGAGCCGGGAAAAATCAGTAGCTCTGCCGCCTTGCCACACAATGTTTCATTTTAATGTTTTAGGAGATAAACTCAATTTACAACTTTATCAGCGAAGCGCTGATATCTTTTTAGGAGTTCCTTTCAACATCGCCTCATATTCTTTACTATTACTTTTAGTTTCTCAAATAGTTGGTATCCCTCCTGGAGATTTTGTTCATACTTTTGGTGATGTTCATACATATTCAAATCATCAAGACCAGATTAAGGAACAGTTAAAGAGAAAACCCCGCCCATTTCCAACTGTCAAATTAAACAAAAAAATAAAAAAGATTGATGATTTTAAATATGAAGATATTGAAGTCGTCAATTATGATCCACATCCGGTAATTAAAGCACAAGTAACAGTGGTAGGAGGATTCTAATATGATTAGTATTATTGCTGCTATTGGCAAAAATCGTGAATTAGGAAAAAAGAATAAACTTCTTTGGCATATAAGCGAGGATTTTAAAAGATTTAAGGATTTAACATCTGGACACGTTGTTATTATGGGAAGAAAAACTTATGAATCTTTGCCGGAAAAATTTAGACCATTGCCAAATAGGATAAATATTGTTGTTTCACGTCATCCTGAACCAGTTTCAGGATCCCGAAACCAGTTCGGGATGACACAATTAATTTATTGTTCATCAATAGAAGAAGCCATTCAATTTGCCAAGCAGGAAAAAACCTCCGAAATCTTTATAATTGGCGGGGCCAGTATTTATAAGCAAGGGATAAAATATGCCGATAAGCTTTATCTGACTTTAGTCGATAAAGAATATCCTGACGCCGATGCTTTTTTCCCGGAATATGGTGAATTTAAGAGAAAAGTTTTTGAAGAAGATCATAACTCTAAAGACATTAATTTTAAATTCATTGAACTGGAAAAGTAATTTATGATATTCTTAATTAAATGGATAACTTTACTCCTTTAAAACCGGTAGAAAAGAAGAAAAAAAAATTAAATAAGTTTCTAGTCTTTGGAAATCTTTTTTTGGTAATCGTCATCGCTGTCGCCGGTATTATTTTTTACAACAAACAACTACAAACTACTCAACAGAAAGCTTATGAGCATAAGCAATGTAGTGATTACGGGTCTCCAAGTGAGTGTAACGGTAATTGTTCTCCATACAAAAATAATGGACAAAGCTTTTTTTGTAAATGGAGTTTTACGCAAAATGAATGTAAAGAATCTTCAGATATTTGTGAATCTGGAGGTGGGGGTGGAGTTGCGGGAGGTTGTGTAAAGGTAAACGAAAAATGTTATAACTGTACACCTCCAGAATCAAATGACATTTGGCATTATACCTGTGATAAAACAAGACCCGAAATAAGCCAATGTAATGATAATGGTAAAAAAATTGGTACGGGGACAGCGGGTGCAGTAAGCCAAGTATGTTTTCATGGTGGGACTGAAGATTGTGGATCCGAACAAATAGATTTATGTGCAAATAACACAGCCGCAGGATGTTTTGTTAGTCGTTTTGGTCCAACTGCATGTACCGGAGTAAATCCAACAAACACTCCTACCCCAACCCCAACTATTCCGACAACAACCAATACTCCGACTCCAACAAGAACACCGACTCCCACCCCAACCCGGACTCCAACTCCCACCCCAACCCGTACACCAACTCCAACTGTTACACCGACAGGGACATTAACACCGACACCGACAGGTACATTAACACCAACACCAACCAATACTCCCGGTCCATCAGCTACTCCAATCCCGGTGATTTGTGGCACAAAAGACTGTGACAACGCCACCAATCCTTGTCGAACGGGTTACAACTGTGTTCAAGCCAATGATGGAAGTAATTATTGCACCTCTCCCGACTTTACCGATGCCTGTAAAGCCAATCCATCTTATAATTCTTGTTGTACAGCACCAGGTGCTCCAACCGCCACACCAACTGAAATTATCTTAGCTCAAACGACGGTGACAACCGCACCGCCTCCAGTTACTGGCAACTCAGCTTGGTGGGTGTATATTATCCCAACTCTGATAATATTTGGTGGATTAATCTTATAAAGAACTTTTCAAAAACTTCTTAATATATGTTATATTAATAACAAATGGATAACTTCACTCCTTTGAAAGTAGAAAAGAAAAAAAGAAAATTTAATAAATTCCTGATCTTCGGAAATCTTTTTTTAGTTGTTTTGGTCGCTCTAGTTGGAATTTTTTATTATAACAAGCAAAGATTAATTTCAAATATTCCAAAAGCGAGCAGTCTTTGTCCTCAGAGTGCGTGTCCTGATAATGAAGAGGCTTGTATGGTGGGTAAAAATATCGGAGGTGTTCCCAAAACACACTGTACTTGTTGTCCTGCACAGTATTCTTGTACGAATGAAGGCGACAATGGTTATTGTTCAACAGGTGGGGGAGGTGGGGGTGGGTGTCCTTGTGGAAGCACATTATCAGAAGAATGTAAACAAGTAGATAATTGTCAAGGTGGAACTCAGGGTGATTCTTGTGGAGTTGATGCACAAGGTAGAATAAAATATATTTGTAAAAATAGAAAATGCAATATATGTCCGACAAAGACCCCAACTCCTCCAAACGTAACTGATACACCAACACCCACTCCTACTGGAGTTATTACAAACACTCCTACACCAACACAAACCCCCATCCCAACCCGTACACCGACCCCAACTCCCACTCCAACAGGAACAATTGTCCCGTCAAATACACCAACTGTAATACCAACTGGAACTATAGTTCCTTCAAATACGCCAACTGTCACGCCGACAAATACTCCCGGCCCATCAGCCACTCCAGTTCCGGTTCTTTGTGGCACCAAAGACTGTGACAACGCCACTAATCCTTGTCGAACTGGATATAACTGTGTTCAAGCCAATGATGGAAGTAATTACTGCACATCTCCCGATTTTACCGATGCCTGTAAAGCCAATCCATCATACAACTCTTGTTGTACAGCACCAGGTGCACCAACCGCCACACCAACTGAAATTATCTTAGCTCAAACAACTGTCACGAGTCCTCCAGTACCGGTGACCGGTATGGTACAATCATTCATGTATTTAATTCCGGCCTTTATTATGTTTGTCGGATTAATATTATAAATTCAATATTTTAATTATGGCAAAAACAGCCACAGGGGACACAGATTTCAAGGGAATGTTTGGGAAATTAGAAGTTATCTTAGAAGAATATTTAGTAGAAAAAGCACCGTTTCAGTTACCGAAGAATGTTAAGGAAATAATTGTAAAGTTTTCGCCATACTTAGCCATTCTTGGTGTTGTGATGGGTATTCCAGGGGTTTTAGCTTTGCTTGGAGCTGGAACAATATTAGCGCCTTTGGGATTGGTTGGAGGAATGATGACAGGCCGACCATTTTTAGGTTTTGGATATATCATTAGTGTCGTATTTTTAGGAGTAATGATCGTACTCGAAGGATTAGCTATCCCGGGATTATTTTCCCGATCGAAAAAAGGCTGGACATTTATTTATTGGAGCGCTTTAGTCGGAGTAGTTCAAAATATAATAAGCTTTAACATTGGGGGACTTGTCATTGGGGGTTTGATCTCAATGTATTTCCTTTTCCAAGTAAAAGAATATTATAAATAAACTTTCTGTATTATATTAGGATGAATCTTGATACTTACGGTTATTTTTTGCCTGAGAAAAATTTGGCTTTGAGTCCGGCAGTGCCTCGTGACTCTTCAAAGCTTTTTATTTACAATACAAAATCTGACGAAATAATTTTTGATCATTTTTATAATCTAGACAAATATCTTCCCTCAAATTCTTTTATGGTTTTGAATAATACTAAAGTGCTTCCAGCCAGGGTTACCATGAAGAAAGAATCCGGTGGCAAAGTTATTTTGTTATTCCTTGTTAACGAGTTAACGAGTTTACGAGTTGTAAAAGTGTTAGTTGATAGAAAGATCACCGTTGGGGAAAAAGTATTCTTCGATAAAGAAAATTATCTAGACATTATTTCTCAAAAAGAAAATATTTTTGACCTGAAATTTAGTTTCAGTCAAAAACATTTGTTTAAACTTTTAGGTAAGTATGGAACAATGCCGATCCCTCCTTATTTGAAAAAATCGCCGCTAAAAAGAGACGAACTTTTGGAAAAATATCAGACAATCTTTGCTAAAACCGATGGGTCCTCCGCTGCTCCAACCGCCTCTTTACATTTTACCGACAGTGTATTTAATAAATTGGATAAAAGGGGAATGAAGAAATTATTTGTTACTCTTCACGTCGGACTTGGTACTTTTGCTCCGATAACCGATGAAAATATTAAACAAAAAAAACTTCATGAAGAATATTATGAAGTTAACGGAGAGACACTTCAATGTATCGATACATCGAAGAAAGAAGGAAAGAAGTTAATTGCTGTTGGAACAACGGTAGTAAGGACGTTAGAATCGATCGCTCGACAACGTGTTTTTTCGACCGCTTCACCCCAAGGGGGCCCCAGGCGATTGTCTCAAAAACAGTTGTCTTCGCTCAATGATTCTATTTACAATAAAACCGATCTTTTTATTTTTCCTTCATACGATTTTAAAATGGTTGACGTTATGATCACCAATTTTCACCTTCCGAAATCTTCATTAATGATGCTTGTTGAAGCGTTTTTACAATATAAAAAAGCTAAAAGGAATTTAGTTCAGTTGTATAAGATTGCAATTAAAAATAACTTCCGCTTTTATTCATTTGGAGACGCGATGCTTATTTTATAGTAGCCTGTACATTAGATATATAACGCATCAAGAATAAAAGACAGACAGCGATAAAAGTAAAAATTGTTAAGGCGAAATAATTTGTTTCTAAAACTTTTTTCCTAATGACTTTTCTAGATTTCTTTGCCATAAGTAAAATATAGTTATTTTTATTTTATTTGTCAAGAAGGTAAATATAGTTTGATAGAATAAGATAAGTTATTATTAAGAAATAATTTTATGAATAATTTTTTTAAAGTTTTACATAATTCCAAGAAATCTAAGGCACGGTTAGGGGAAATTAAAACCGACCATGGAGTGATTAAAACACCGGCGTTTATTTCGGCAGCAACTAAAGGAACCATAAAATCATTATCTCCACAATTAATTAAAGAAATTGGAATTCAAGCAGGTTGTGTTAATACTTATCATTTAGTTACTCACCCGGGAGCGGAGATTATTGAAAAAGCCGGAGGAATTCATAAATATTCACAGTTAAATATGCCATTGATGAGCGATTCAGGAGGATTCCAAGTATTTTCTCTTGCTCGAGATAAGACTCGGCAAGATAATTTTTATCACTCAAAAGGTGAAAAAATTACCTTTGCCTCGTCTCAAAATCAAACCAGAAAAGCGGATATCCGTGGTGAAGAAGAGCCTTTACTTGTGAAAATTTCCGATGATGGAGTGAAGTTCCGGTCGACTTACGATGGAATGCTCATTGAATTTACGCCGGAAAAGTCAATGGAGTATCAAAGACAGATCGGGGCGGATATTAATATGGCTTTTGACGAATGTACATATTATCCCGCAACTCATGAGTATGCGGAGAAGGCAATGGAAAGAACACATAAATGGTTAAAACGATGCATAAAGTATAAAGAAAGCTCGCTTTCAAATAAACAATATCTTTACGGAGTTATTCAGGGTGGAACATTTGAAGACCTGCGGAAAAAATCGGCAGAATTTGTCGTTTCTCAAAATACTCCCGGGGTGGCAATTGGGGGAGTGTCAGTCGGGGAGACAAAGAAGGAAATGAGAGATCAGGTGAAATGGGTGTCAGATTATCTGCCAAAAGACAGGCCAGTTCATTTACTGGGTGTAGGGCAGATAGACGATATAATCGACTTAGTGAAATACGGAATTGATACTTTTGATTGTGTGGAACCGACGAGGTTGGCGAGGATGGGATCGATATATCAAAGCAATTTTTTGAGTCATCCTGAATTCATTTCAGGATCCCGAAATAAATTCGGGATGACAAACGAAGAAATAGATATTACAAAAACTATTTATAAAAATAATTTAGAGAAAGTTGATAAAGATTGCAACTGTTACGTTTGCCAAAATTTCACAAAATCATACTTACATCATCTATTTAAACAGCGGGAAATCCTCGGCTATACTCTGGCGACCTTTCATAATTTATGGGTGATGGAGAAGTTGTTTGAGGGGATTAGAGAATTAATTATTAATAATAATATTTAAATAGCAAAATCAGGTATCTCAATGACCTCCCTCGTTTTATCGTTAATTATCGCAGGAATGGGAGCCAATAAACCATCTCTCATAAGGGCTTGTATCCGTGGATCACTAATGATATCCATATAATATTCTCTATTAATACCTCTTATTCTTTCCATACTTTCTTGTTGAATGTTTTCAGAAACAGATTTAACTATAAATAAGACATATGGAGGTGTGCTTTTAGAATATGTTTGCATTAATTTTGTCTGGTCAATAATATGACCAACGGCATCTTCATGACTCAATGGTCCGGCACCAAACACTTGAGAATCTACCATAAATTGTCCAATGTTTGGTCCATCTTGCGTAATCGATTGAAAATCTTCTGCGTGATAAGCATTTGGGTGATCAATTTGTTCATATGCGCCTGAAAGATATTGGAAAACTACTGTTCTTGCCAAAAAATATTTTAATGCTTGTAGCTGATTTTTATTAAGGTCGTTATAGTAGTTGTCAAAATACTTATCAGTCACTTCAGAAAATTCTCTCAATTCAAGTAATGTTGGAATCGTTTCGGCTATAAGTGCTTCCAAATTATAAGCATGTTTAGGATCTGTGTAAACTTTTTTTAATATTCCAGGTGTAAGGACGTCATTTCCTTTGCTAGTTAATAGTTTATAAAGTTTAGGAGCAATTTTTTTTGTTAATTCCGTAGTTGAATATTTAATTTTTTTATCATAACCTAAAATTACACCCATATGATCAGTATCATAAACAGCCGTAATAGCCACCCTTTTTAATTTAGGCTTATTCGATTGTTCTCGTACTTTATTAAAAAGTTTTTTAATTAGTAGTGCGCTTTTTTCATGAATTTTAAGATTATTTTTAACTAAATCAACATTGTCTGGAATGTTATATTTCTTTTTTAAGCCTAGCATTGCTCCACAACCATGCTTTTTATCATGCACGCTCATATGTGCAAATAAAATCTCTAATAAATCTCCTTGTTCAGCCTTTTTTTTAATAGCCTCAGTCAATCTGCCAGATTTTATTTCATTTTTTCCGTCGATAGGAGAATTTTCAATTTCTATTAATCCAGCTTTTGCTTCATGAGCTTTAATTAATCTTCCAGCAATGAAAGGAATTATTAATCTTCCATCAATACAAATGCTAATTCCTAGAGAACAGGGTCCTCTAATGTCTTTTTCTCGGGTAATAATATCATCAAAGTCTTTATGTGAGTATTGTGCGGCCTGTTCATTATTTCTTGCAATAATTTGCAAAGCATTCATAAAAACTTTTTCTCTAATAGCCCCTCTTTCCCTTCTTAATTGTGGGCTTAATGGTAACCTACCATAAAAATGACCTAAATAATTTCTTAAGCTAAAAACCAATTGCAATTCTTTCGACGTTAACGATTCAGTAGCGGGATTCTTAAAATGCTCCAGTGTTATTGACATAGTTCTAATTATAGCATATTTAGAAGATATTATAGGCCTTATTAAAAGTGAAGAAGTCAACTTCGGTTTTTCCTTCCAGTTGAACAGAGTCAATTGTTAAATTGTCCGATTGCTTCATTGTTAACCTGGTAATTTTTAGTCGCTTACCGTTTGGTAAAATAGTCCAGATTCCCGGCCAAGGATAAAGACCTCTGAACAGGTTATATAAATCCTCAGAGGAATTTTTAATTTTTAATTTTAATTTTTTAAATTCAATAAACCCATCATCTTTTGAAAGTTTATTTGTGTAAATCGCCTTATTATGATTTTGTTCTTTTATTTTTAACCCGTTAACCCATGAACCCGCTAACTGGATAACAGTTTTTTTAAACATTTCAAACCCTAAATCAGTCAATTTTGTTTCCAAATCCGTCCTATAATCCGTATTCTTGATCGTATAACTTTCTTGAGCAATAATGGGACCATGGTCTATCTCTTCGTCCATTTTGATTATGGTTACTCCGGTAGTTTTGTCGCCATTAATTAGAGGGGTGGCAATCGGGGAGGGCCCGCGGTATTTTGGGAGAAGAGACGGGTGAATATTCCAAAAACCATATTTCGGCAAAGATAATAATTCCTTTGGAATTAGGTCACCAAAGGCATAAACTAATGCTAGTTCAATATCCTTAAGCTCGATGTCGAAATTTTTTATCACAGCGGGGGCCCCTAACCCCGAAAGTGAAAAAAATTTGACATCTTCGCTTCTATTGTATTTTTCCGCGATTTGTCTAACCGGAGTAGGTGTTAAAATTTGTTTTCGTCCAACTTTTTGATCAGGTTGAGTAACAACAAGTTTCACTTCAATTAATTGATTAATTGTAGTGTCTATAATTAGCTTTTCTAAAAAATCGGCGGCAAAGTCCGGCGAACCGAAATAGGCAATTTTAATTTTCTTCATGAGTTAATTATATCAATTAACTTATTATTGTTAATTTTGTATCCTAGTGATAGAGTTATATTATGAAAAAAACATTATTAATCTTGCTTCTAATTTTTGCAATAATCTTTTTTTCAGGTTTATCGCTTGCAAGGTCACCAACTCCAACACCTGAATCAGACATCCAGTCTTCTTATACGATGGAATGTTTACTTCCTCCTGACAACGTGGGAATTAGAAGCAGAGAAATTCATGGTATTCAGACGCAGTTAATGGAAGCAAAGCCACCCACATCCATTACGATGACTTTGTCTGGCCAGTGTTCATCGTCTGAAGGATGTGATTTGACTTTGTGTGTGACTCCAAATAAAAGAAGTTTATTAACAAATCCTTTATGGGGAGGACAGGGAGTGCCCAGAGGAGAGGTTGATCATATCGGTGAATTATGTACGACCGGAAATTCGAAAAAAGATATATATTATTTTGGTCTAAACTACACTATTATCACAACAGCCAAATTAACCGCTCCAAGTTTGACTGACAACCATATCAATCCCGGTACGGTCACTAATTTGGAAGTTATTTTAAATAACCCTGAACCTCACGTATTTTATAGTTTTTATGCGGTTGGCAAAACAGGAGGAGCTTTATTACCGACAGTAACCAACGGACCATTTCCGACGATCGCCGATAACAATTCTCAACAAATTGGAATGGCGACAGGAAATTCACAACAACAGACAAATTTAATTGCCGGTGAAACAGGCAAATGTCAAACAATCTACTGGGATCCTTACGGTCGGGTTTTTGACGGGTCTTCTCTTGAGCCGTTAAATAAAGATGAGGCGAGAGTAACTTTATTAAACAAAGATAAAAGTATTGTCGCCATTCCGAATAACAACGTCGGTATCGATATACTAGGAAAATATAATATTCTTATTGATAAAGACGGAGAATACAGGTTAAACGTTGTTCCAGCAACATATCACCAATTTGTCGATTTTATTCCGGACCAACGGTATAAAGATCTCTACGAGACAATTTTTATGCCAAGTAATCCTGCCTTTTTTGAATCTGCTAAAGAGCCAAAAAGAATTGATGTTGCTTTAAAACCGATATCTACCCCATATAATCGTCAGATTGACGTTGTTCAAACAGATTACAAACAAGTTTGGGCAAATGGGAAAAAATATGTAAAAATTGAAATCAGAGTTACACATCCAAAATCATTAGTCAAATTAATTGTTAATGACATTGTTGTTAAAGATAATGGTGAGGGGCAGGTGCTTCCTACAACTGCTGATAAAGATGGATATTGGAAAATAATGGTTAGAGACTATAAAGTCCTTTCCCAAAATGGTTTTAGGCTCGAAATATCTAAAAATCCCGCCTACTATTTAAATGCTGGGAAACCCGGAGACAAAATTATCATTGACTTTGATCCAATTCTTGCCTATATCGAAGGTTACGCATATGACGGAAAAAGCGTGACAATTCCAAATGCAAAAGTACAAGTAAAATTAAAAATGAATGACTCGATATTTTATGAAACTCAAACTGACGATAAGGGTTTTTTTACTATCAACCCAGCCAATCTTCCCCCTCTTGATTTCTATTTTGTATTTATTAATCCTCTAAATGCTCAATCCATAAAAAAAACCACAACAAATTTTGTTAAGGACAATAATCTTTACCTAGAAAAAGAAAAAATAGATCTATTAAAAGGAGAAAAAAATGGACAAATGGTTGTCCGTGAAAATCAAAAACTTAAAGAATTTACAAATGATGGCAAAGATCAAATATTTGGTAATAAAAATACTAAAAGTAATTTGATCACCTCAAAACTAAAAAATACCAATTTGTTTGTACTTGGTTTGATAGGATTAGTGATCCTTTTTGTACTGATAATATTTGTCTATTTTATTTTCTTTAAAAATAGAAATAATAATACCCCCTGATTTTATTAGTGGTACAATTAAATTGATGAAAAAAACATCGTTGATTTTGCTGATAATTTTTCCATTATTGTTTTTCTTAAATCCATTATTTGCACAAACTCCTACTCCGACTCCTGATCCTGATATTCAACCTTCGTATATAATGGAATGTCTCGAACTCCCAAATGATATTAAAGAAAATAAAACAAAAACACCGCCGCCTGTATTAAATTCAACTTTAAGCGGAAACTGTTCAAATAAAAACGGTTGTTATTTAGCAATGTGCGTAATTAGTTTAAAAGAGATAGGCAACTTATCTTTTGATGAATTTAATGCTCAGCATCCTGGTGGTATTGGTGAGGGAAGTCCTAAAACATATATAGAATTGTTAAAGACATTTGAAGGTAATTTGAATGAATATTGTACAACAGGGAAAAGTGACAGGGATATATTTTATTTCGGTCAGGACTATACATCAATTTTAACCACATATAACTTAGTGCCTCAAAAGACAACGTCTTTTACATCCAGTAAATTAACTGACAATTTTATTCCATATGGCCCGGTTAACATACCAATTTCTTTAATTGATCCAAATGACCACGTTTTTTACACTTTTTACGCTATAAGTTCAACAGGAAATGCTCCAACTATTTCTCAAGCACTGACTTCTCCAGGACCAACCAATCAAGAAACTAATGAAAATTCTCAAAAACTTCTCGAATTAAAAGGGTTAGGAACACAGCAAATTGGGACCGCTCCAACTAATGGAACAAAAGAAAAATGCGTTAATATTGCTTGGGATCCTTATGGAAGATTATTTGATGGTATTTCTTTAGAACCTTTAAATAAAGATGAAGCAACAGTAACGCTTTTAGATAAAAATGGGAACAAAGTCTCAATTCCTAATAACAATGTAAAAATAGATCGTTTAGGAAAGTACAATATTATGGTTAGGGAAGACGGCGAATATAAACTGAATGTTATTCCTTATACTTCTCATCAATTTATTAATTTTTCTCCAGATATCCGTTATAAAAGTCTTTATGAAACAATTTTTATGCCGCTTGACCCGGCCTTTTTTGAATCATCAACTAATCCAAAAAGAATCGATATTGCTTTAAAACCTGTGGATACTCCATATAAGCGTCCAATTGAAGTTGTTCAGAATGAATACAAGCAAGTTTGGACAGGCGGAAAAAAGTACATAAAAATTACTTTAAGAGTTACTCATCCTTTATCTTTGGTCAAGTTGATTGTCGATAATATTGTTGTAAAGGATAATGGCAATGGAGAATTACTACCGACAGTGACAGATAAAAATGGTTTTTGGAAGGTTTTAGTAAGAGATTACAAAGTTCTTTCTCAAAATGGATTTAGAATACAGGTTGCGAAAAATCCAGCCTATTATTTATATGCCGGCCAATCTGATGACAAAATAACATTGGATTACGATCCGATTCTTCCATATATTGAAGGATATGCTAATGATGGCTCTGGAAAAATTATCGCAAATGCCATAGTCCAGGTGAAATTAAAGATGAACGGCAGCACTTTTTATCAAACTAACACTAATGAAAAAGGCTATTTTATTATTCAGCCGAAAAACCTACCACCACTTGACTACAATTTTATCTATACTGATCCAAAAGACAAATCAGAGTATATAAAAACAACCGCTAAATTTGTCAGTGATAATAACGACTATTTAACCAAAGAAAAGATCAATCTCTTAAAAGGAACAAAAAATGGACAATCAGTTATTGAAGATACTGGCAAAACACGAGATTTTTCTTTAAACGATATTATCCAAAAAAATAACGTTGAAAAAAAATCAGACAATAAAATTACAAAAAATAATTATTCATTAATATTCGGGTTTGTTGTTTTGATCATTTTAATTATCGGCGCAGGTGCAACAGCTCTATATATATTTCTTAAAAAACCGAAAATTACTTCTTAATTGTTGGCGAAACACTAGCAGTTTTTGTTAATTCGGCGGTTGGGTAAGGGGTGTAGGTGGGATATGGAGTAATTGACAGTATATAATCAACAACTTTGTTATTTTTTTCCACCTTTTGTCCATAACGGACCCCGAGAATAAAAATCAGTATCAAAATAAGCAGAAAAATAAAAATGTAAGAAGTTTTTTTCATTATAAAATTATACTATAATAAAAAAACGATTCTCTATGAAGAAAAAATTATTGTTAACATTATTTTTAGTTTTATTTGTTCTAGCTGGAGCTAAATTTATTATTGCTCAAACCCCGACTACTACAGAAAATTTTTCTGATCGAGAGTATGATCAAACTTGGAGCTGTGTCCACATGGAGCAAAATGGACAAATTCAATTTGGTGAAAACAATCCAAGAAAAATACCTAAATCTCCGATTAAAATGTCAGGAGTTTGCAATGACCCGGTTAGTTGCGAAGTAGTCATATGCGCTTTGCCAACCGGTCCAAGAAGAGAAGAAGGAGAAGGAAGAGATAGAGACCCGTGTCTGAGTATCGGTATGGGTGGAGTCGGTCTAAATGGAGAAAGACCTCAGGAAGATATTCCTTCATACTGTTACGACAAATGTTGGGTAAATAAAGATGAAAATATTTCCCCGGAACTGAAACAATTTTTTGCCAGTCAGGTCAGTGCTCAGGCGGGTCCTGGAAGTAATATAAATACGGATAATGTACTTCTCTATATGCCTTATATTACTTTTGACGGTAAACCGGATCTCAATTCGTTTCCTGCGGGTTCTTTTACGGATATCCCGGGAGTTTTACATAACGCCCATGGACACGCAGTTTATATGGTATATGCGGCTCCGACAAATGGGATTGCCCCAACTATTACTTTATTATCACCTCTTCCAACGGCAAAAAGTACAAATAATAACACCCAGCAACTGGGAACATTAACCACTTCTTCAACCGCAATTCAAATAAATGGAGGAGACCCTCAAATGTGCACGATTGTTTTATGGGATCCTTATGGAAGGGTTTTTGATGCCCAGTCTTTAGAGCCTTTGGGAGAAAATGAGGCAATTGTCACACTGCTGGATAAAGATGGAAACAGAGTCGGACTGCCAACCAATGATGACAGTCTGGATGTTTTTGGACTATATAATATATTAGTCGTAAAAGATGACAATTATAAACTTAAGGTAGTTCCCAAAACCAAACATCTGTTTGAACCGGTTATCGTTAACCCGCTTTATAAAGATCTTTTTAGCGAATTTATTTATAGGGCCGGGGATCCGCCATTTTATGAAAAAGCCGATGATCCTAAACGGGTAGATATCCCTCTTAAACCGATTGGAACTCCATATTCGCGACCAATTGAGATTGGAAGAATGGTCCAAAAAGACCTCAGTAATGGGACACAATTTATCATCAAAGTCACCCACCCGTTATCAATTGTTAAAGTAATAAGTAATGGAAAAGTTTTAACTGAAGACGGTTATGGAAAAAAAATACCAGGGCAGACGGATAAAAGTGGTTTATGGCAGGTGGTTATTAAAAAAAGCCTTCTCTCCCAATACGGCTATAGCATTGAGGTTTCAAAAAATCCAAAATATTATCAATCGGGTACTTACACCAGAACAGTTAGTCCGGATCCAAATCATATAGTTATTGACGACAAAACAATTACAAGTGGAGATTCTTCTACCGTGACGGGTTATTTTAATCCATTGCTAGAATATATAGAAGGTTACGCATATGGTAATAATCAAAAAATAATTTCCAATGCAAAAGTTAACGTTATATTAAAAACGGATAAGAGTATTTATTACCAAACAACGACTGATAGCTCCGGTTTTTTTACCATCTATTCAAAAAATCTGCCTTTTCTTGACTATTATTTGGAATTTATTGACCCTCAGACTCAAATTAAAATAACTCAATCAACTTCACAATTTGTCAAAAACAATGAGGATTATATTAGTTCGGAAGGATTGGATTTTATGAATTCGACCAAAAATAACCAACCTATTATTAATCCAACTACGGGTGAATTAAATAATAGCTTTGGAAAAGTTGATTCGGCAAAAAATAATTTAACTGGTTCAAATCTAAAAAATACAAATACTCTTAATATAAGAATATTAACTATTATTTTTGTTGTTTTTATTCTGATAATCGGAACTTTAGGAATAATTATTTATATCAGAAAATCTAATAGTTGACAGTAACAAAAAACCCTGTCATAATCACTTTATGAGAAAGTTTTTTTCTACACTTTTATTTTTAGGTGTTTTTTTAATTTTATTACCGATTTTTGTTCAGGCAGAAAAAATAACCAACATTAATTCTATCATGGATCAGGGATCAACCCGGACTTGTCTTCACGGAAAGCCTGATGGTCCGATAAAACAACCAAATAAAAGTAAACAAATTGCCTATGCAACTCTCAATTTGGATGGTCAATGTATCGCTGGATCTGCCGGATGTGAAATATGGCTGCACAATAGTGAAAATATGGATATAGATGTTAATGAGAGAATCTTAAAGGACTGCAAAAATGGAAGCACAAGAAATTATTGCAATGATACTACCCATGAAGAGGATGAGCTGGCAGCTCAGGTTGATGTAAAACCCGGGTGGACTCAGGTTACGGATTTTACTTTTTTGTCATCAAAACCAGGTGAAACAATCATTGCTATTGGGGATGGTAATAAAAAAGGAAATGTTTTTGCTGCGGAACCGGGGACCGTTCCCAATGGTGACGTAAAGATTCAAGTTTCCAGTAAATATGCCGCTCATGTGAACTGGAGTTATTATGCAATCGGAGACGGGCAGACCTTACCAACAGAGATGGGGGCGGGAGCCGGAACTCCGGTTGATGATCAAAATCCTTCCCAGCAGTTAGGAACAGTTAATAATGTCGGGCCGACAATTAATCTAACTCAAGAAGGACTTCAGGAAGATTGTGTTACTTTTTATTGGGATCCCTACGGCCGGGTATTTGATTCTCAATCGCTTGAGCCGATGTCGGGGATTCGTGTAAACCTTCTTGACGATAAGGGTAAACCAGCGGTGATTGACGGGCCGTTTCCTAACTATGGAATAACAAAAATTGATAATGGAATTTATAATATTTTAGTTTCAAAAGAAGCCGATTATCAAATGTCGGTTAATTCTCCCGCGACCCATTTATTTACAAGAAATGTTACTCTTCATCCAAATTACTCAACAATTTACTCCGATATTTATTTACCAGGAGACATCTTTCACGAAGTTCCTATTCCCGTCAATCCTCCTAAAGATTTTGATTTTTCAAAATATCACCATGATATTCCGTTGGTTGCTAAAGGAACTCCGTATATAATGCCTGTCGAAGATGTATTTGTAATCAAATCCTCAGTAATCTCCACTGATATGGGTAGTTTTGTCAACTTTAAAGGCAGGGTGACTTTTCCAAGAGCCAAAGTATGTTTGGTCGGGAAAGAAACCAAAAAGGTTTACGGCAACTGTGTTAACGGTGATAAATACGGTAATTTTACTATCAATATTGACAAAAATAAAATCGCTCAAGAATATTTATATATAATTGCTGAAAAAGTCAATTTGACGCTGCCGATTATTAAATCAAACAACATAGACATTTCAAAGATTAATTTCCAAGATGAAAACTTAACCGGATATGAACCGATATTAAATTACGTTGAAGGGTATGCTTATGATGATGCTGGCAAAGCAATGCCAAAAGCCAAGATTACAGTTAAACTAATTGACAGCGACACTGTTTTTTACACAACTACAGCTGATGATACGGGTTTTTTTACAATTTATGGAAAAAACCTACCGTTCCCAGAGTATTATTTTGAAATCAGTGACGGAAAAGGCGGAGCTCCAAAGGTTGTCACAACTTCAAAATTTATTGAAACGAACAAATCTTATCTTGAAAGTGAAAAACTTAATCTTATGAATTCAACAAAAAATAATCAGCCGATTATCAACCCCGCAACCGGTCAATTGAATGAGATTGAGAAAAATATTAATAAAACCAATTCAAAAGAAGCAATCGCAAATACAATAAAAAATATAATTAACAGTAAATTTATCTTCGTATTACTTATTCTTGTGCTATTGGTTCCGATTACAATTGGGATGGTTTTGTATATCAAGAAAAATAAATAAATGTTTTTGTCCTTGACAAAGAGGTTTTAATAGATATACTATTAATAGATCCTCCTAATAGGGAGATAAATAAAATCTTTTTCTTTACGCAATTCAAATCAAGGGAATTGGGGTCGCTCGGCGACTCTGAGAAAAATGATTTTTTTGCTGAATATTTTCAGCGAAAGGCATTTAACCCTTTACTTTCTCAAGGGAAAAAGACAAAAACAACCCTTTTAACGGAGGATCTCTGGTTACTCAGAACAGGCAAATTAATTTATTCTTAAATTACTTACAAAGGAAAACATTTTTGGTCTATGGTAGCATTAAAAAAATCTTCGAAAGAAAAGATAGAAAATTTAAACGTTGATTCTCCGCTTGATATGTCAAAATTGATTGATCAGGTAGAGTCAAAACCGATTGTATCGGTGGAACCGAAGCCAATCGTTGTCTCTAAGCCCAATTTACCAACTCCACGGTATAACATGCCAGTAGAAGAAAGGCTGAAAGAAGATCTAAAAATCAGCTATCAGGCAAAGGGAATCTTAGATATTACTTTTGGTGGCTATGGATTTTTAAGACAAAACTACGTTTTGTCACCGGACGCCGATATTTATGTTTCGACATCTCAAATCCGCAGATTTTGGCTTCGCCGGGGGGATGAAGTTGAGGGTTTAGCTCGTCCACCTAAGCCAGGGGAAAGATTTCATTCCCTTCTTTTGATAAAAAAAATCAACGGAATTGAAATGACAGAAGAGCAAAGTGCTAAACGGAAAGACTTTGAAAAACTAACAGCTCTACATCCAAACAAACAGATGAAAATGGAGACAACAAAGGATGTTTTATCAACAAGAATAATTGATTTAATTGCCCCTGTTGGCTTTGGACAACGGGCATTGATAGTATCTCAACCAAAAGCAGGGAAAACCACGTTCTTGAAGGAAATAGCTGAAGCAATTGGTACGAATTATCCGAAAGCATATCTGATGGCGATATTAATTGGAGAGAGGCCAGAAGAAGTCAATGAAATTAAAAGATTTATTAAAGGTGAAGTTGCTGCATCAAACTTTGATGAGTCTCCTCGTCAACAGATAAAAGTGGCTAATTTAGCCTTAGATAGAGCACGAAGATTAGTTGAAGTTGGATATGATGTTATTATTCTTTTAGATTCTGTTACACGTCTAGCTCGAGCACTCAATATGTCAATCACAACAAGTGGTCGGAGTTTATCCGGAGGATTTGATCCGGCCGCTCTTTATCCTGCCAAGAAATTCTTGGGTGCCGCCCGTAACTGCGAAGAAGGTGGAAGCTTGACGATCGTTGGAACAGCCTTAATTGGAACTGAATCCCGAATGGATGATCTTATTTACGAAGAACTGAAAGGTACCGGAAATATGGAGATTCATTTGGATCGCAAATTTGCTGACCGTAGAATTTTCCCGGCAATAGATGCGGAAAAGTCCGGTACACGTCACGAAGAGCTTTTATTTGATAAAGAAACTATGAATAAAGTTAACACACTACGACGAATGCTTAATCTCTTAAATGGCGAAGAAAGATTGATGGCGCTAACAGAAAAACTTAGTAAAACTAAAAATAACCAGGAATTTTTGGACTCGTTAAGCAAGGGTGCGTGAGAAAACACTTTAACTATTGATAGAAACGGCAACAAACTTTTGAGCCTGTACAAGCTCCCGAAACGACTGCTCCATCGTTCCCTGTGCAAAAGGCACTACTACTAACGCATGTTTCACTACATGATCCAACTGTAGGTTTTGGTTTTGTTGTTGGTTTAGGTTTTGGTGTCGGAGAAATATTAGTTTGACTACCTCCTTTACAACAATAGCCCCGACCCGGGCATTTACCGCCATTATCAACTCCATTTGGACAAGGTATTGGTATATTTGCACAAAAACCTTTTCTTATAGCACAAGTATCTTCATTATTGTTGACACATTGTGCTTGATCTCCCGCTTGCTCACATTCTTTGCCCATTGGGCATTTTTTTGTCTGGCATATACCATTCGCTTTAAGTTGATCATAAGTTTCAGTGGTTCGGCAACGACTTTGGCCAGGAACTAATCCACCGCAAGAATTTGTTTCTGCTGCTTTAGAATTTTTGCTGTTTATAACAAACATAAACCGCCAGATAAAGTAAATGGTACCTAAAATGACTAATAAGACTACAAGTAATTTACCTAATCCAAGGCCGAAATAAGGTTTTTTTCGAGTTTTCATGGATTTGATAGTCTAATTTTCAATAGCTCAATATAGTAAAAATCTTAAAATCTGTCAACAATAAACCCGCAACCTGCATTTTCTGTTGAAAGCTTCGATATATTATTAGTATATTATTAGAGTAGAGTAGTTAGAGTTTTTATTATGCTTATATGAAAACCAAGTCTAGTCATCATTATAATAATTGGTGGAAAATAGCGATGTTATCAATGGTTGTTTTAGCTTCAGTTTATTTTATCTGGCAGTATGTTTTTGTTAAAAATGCCACAAAGAGCAATGCAGGTTACTGTAAGACATGTTATAGGGGTAGCAATAATTGCGACGATGATGAATATTGTTTTTTTACTAAAGGTCAAGGGGGAATGTATGGTTGTTGTGAACCAAAAGTAAACAAAGGTTTTGGCGTTGTAAATTATAAATGCAATTGCGCAACAGAGTTTGGGCCTTGCAGTGATAAATGGGGTCAAACTAATATTAAATCAAGAGAATGTAAAATAGATATTTTCAATGGAACAGAAGGATGTAATTACTATGGAGGCGGGAAACTTTATCAATGGGTTTCTTGTATCTGAAAAACTTGGCAAAACTAAAAATAGTCAGGAATTTTTGGACTCCTTAAGTAAGGGTGCGTAAATGATCTACTAAATATCTACTCTGATACCTTCTTTTTGAGAACTATAGGAATATAAACTGTTAAATAGTTAAAACTTAAACGGTTAAAAAAACTATTAAAACTTAAATATTAAACATGTATTTGTTTAACAGTTTAATGTTTAAGAGTTTTTTTAGGTTTTAACAGTTTAATACTTAACTGTTTATTTTTTCCCTTGACATTCTAATCTCACATACTCTATACTGGTATCCAGTATGGAAGACACAAAGAAAAGAGTTAATCGGATAATTGGCCAGTTACGGGGGATAGAAAAGATGCTTGGAAATAAAAGAGACTGTTCTGATGTACTTCAACAAATATCGGCTGTTAAAAAAGCTATTGACGGACTGTCCAAGGAAATAGTAATATCTGATATCTGTAAATTAATGCCAAATGAAGATGTGGATAAGATAGGGAAGATGGTGGAGAGAGCCATTAACTTGTAAATGTCAAAATAATCAAATAAGGAAATAAACAAATGAAAGATTAACAGAATAAAAAACTTGATTATTCATAATATTTTTTTATTTGATTATTTGTTTAATTAATCATTATGACTGAGATTGAGGATGTAATTATAATCGGTGGTGGGCCAGCTGGACTATCAGCAGCTATTTATTTAGCCCGAGCTGATCTGAAACCTTTAGTGTTTGCCGGATCTCCTCCTGGTGGGCAACTTACTCTAACTTCTGATGTCGAAAACTTTCCTGGATTTGAATCAATATTAGGGAGCGAATTGATTGAAAAAATGAGGAATCAAGCCAAGAAGTTTGGAGCAAAGATTGTTGATGAAAACGTGAAAACAGTTGAATTGGTTGAATCAGTTAAATTAGTTGAATCGGTTAAGACAAAATCCATTATTATTGCCACCGGCGCAAAGGCCTTATGGTTAAATCTTCCTTCAGAAACCCGTTTACGGGGTAAAGGAGTATCGGCGTGTGCTACCTGTGATGGATTTTTCTTTCGTGGAAAAACAGTAGCCGTTGTTGGTGGAGGAGATACAGCTTTAGAAGAAGCTTTGACCTTGACAAAGTTCGCTGAAAAAGTATATATTATTCACCGACGGGATTTTTTTAGAGCATCAAAGATAATGCAGGAACGGGTAAAAGAAAATAAAAAAATTGAAATTATCTGGAACAGCTCAGTTGAAGAAATATTAGGGGAGTTAAAAGTTGAGGGTATTAGGATTAAAGATAAAACTATAAAAGTTGACGGGGTGTTTATTGCAATCGGTCATAAACCTGACACTGATTTGTTTAAAGGAAAAGTAGAAGTTGATGAAAAAGGGTACATAAAAATTTTTGAGAGAAGATCAACGTCAGTTAAAGGAGTTTTTGTTGCCGGCGATTGTGCTGATCCGTATTATAGACAGGCTATAACAGCGGCCGGAACGGGAGTTGAGGCAGCGCTTGAAGTTGAAAAGTATTTGGAATTATTATAAATTTTTTAATTTTTTATGGAAAGTCCAGGAAAAAAGATGCTTGAATCGGCACAAGCATTGATTACGAAAACCGCCGAAAAGATGCAGTTAGATGGGGAATTGATTAAACGATTAATTGAGCCTGAATTTGCTCATGAATTTGCTCTTACCATAACCATGGATAGTGGTAAAAAAAAGGTTTTTAAGGGCTGGAGAATTCAACATAACAGTGCTCTTGGACCATATAAAGGTGGAATTAGGTTTCATTTTGAAACAGTCCGTGAAGAAGTTCAGGCATTGGCGACATTAATGTCAATTAAATGTGCTGTTGCCGGTCTTCCATATGGTGGAGGAAAAGGTGGAATTGTAGTTGACCCAAAAAAACTATCAAAAACCGAGTTAGAAAGACTGTCTAGGGCTTTTGCCAATAGAATTGCCCATGTCATAGGGGAAGACGTTGATGTCCCCGCTCCTGATGTGAATACAACTCCTGAAATAATGAGTTGGATGCTAGATGAGTATCAAAGAATAATCGGTCGTAAAAGTCCGGCCACATTTACCGGAAAACCAATTGCAATGGGCGGAAGTTTGGGAAGAACTGAAGCAACTGGTCGAGGTGGATTATTTGGTCTTTTGTCTTTGCTTGCCAAGATGAAGAAAAAAGCAAAGGGAACAACGGTTGCCGTCCAGGGATTTGGAAACGTCGGTTATTATTTTGCCAAACTGGCGACCGAAGTCGGTTTTAAGGTTGTAGCGATTTCCGATTCCAGATCAGGAGTTTATGACAAAAATGGAATCGATTTGGATCGCGCTTTAAAAAACAAAAAGGAAAAAGGAACCGTTTCATATGGTAAAACTATTTCCAATGAAGAATTATTGGAGTTAGATGTTGACGTATTAGTTCCGGCCGCTCTTGAAAATATGGTCAATGAAAAAAATATGGCCAAAATTAAGGCGCCTATTATCGTTGAAATGGCTAATGGTCCATTAACTCAAGAAGCTTACGAATATTTAGCCAAAAAAGGCAAAGTAATCGTTCCTGACGTTTTTGCCAATTCCGGTGGAGTAATCGTTTCTTACCTTGAATGGGTTCAAGGAAAAGCCGGATTCTGGTGGAGCGAAAAAGAAGTTAATGACAAGCTGAAAGTTATGATGGAAAGGGCTTTTGAGGCGATCTGGAAAAAGTCAGTTGAAAAAAAGATGCCTTTGAAGCAGGCAGCTTTTGAGGTTGCCATTGGAAGAATAACATCGGCAATGGTATAAGGTCAATTTTGTTATAATAGGCGTACTTGTCTTATGGAAGAAGTACGCCTATTTGCTGTCTTTTTAAAAGACTATTTTTTATCCCGACTGATTAGCGCCGGTGGGGTATTTGAAGGAATTAAAGATGTTATCGTAGCCTTTTTAATCGTCAAGCGGGGAAAATACTCTTCATCTTTCTTGAATACTTCTTTTTTGATGATTGTAATAGCTGCGGTTGTCGGCGGCCCAATAATTGCAGAAAACGCTCCCTTTTTTCAATCATTTAATAACCAAAATAACTATCAAGCTTTAGTAGTTTCTTATAATCCTTATGGAGGATCACTTTCGACAGTTTTTTCGGTCAAGCCCCGTGATAAGGTAGAAAATTACACCGTCCGTAGTGGAGAAACATTGGCCTCCATTGCAAATAAATTTGATATTTCGGTTGATACCATTAAATGGGCTAATGATTTAAAAAGTGATTTAATTAAACCTAACCAAGTACTTAAAATTGCACCGGTAACGGGTATCGTCCACAAAGTTGCTTCTGGAGAAACTATTTATTCCATTGCCAAGAAATACAATACCAACGCTCAAAGCATACTAAATTTTCCGTTCAACAGTTTTGAGGATTTGGACACTTTTTCCCTCATGGCGGGACAGACTTTATATGTACCAGGAGGTACAATTGAACCGGAAAAACCGACCTATCAATTTGTTGCCTCAATTCAAGCAGGAGTACAGGGTTCTTCTAATTTTATCTGGCCGACTTCAGGAGTAATCACTCAATCTCCAATTTGGTACCACATGGCCTTAGATATCGCTAACCCTTCCCAACCTCCAGTGATTGCGGCCGATTCAGGAACAGTTGTTTATGCCGGATGTATTAACTGGGGCTATGGTTGCCATGTTATCATTGACCATGGTAATGGATACCAAACACTTTATGGGCATCTTTCTTCGTATTCAGTTGAAGCAGGTAATTCTGTCGGTCAGGGAAGTCAGATTGGGGTGATGGGTTCAACTGGAAGATCAACTGGGACTCATTTACATTTTGAAATCAGATCGGGTGGAGCATTGCTAAATCCACTAAATTTTCTTAAATAAATTATCAAATTCGTTTTTGAATAATTCAAAATCACGGTTGGCCGCTTCCCATTCTTTAGGAAATTTATTTTTATCTATTAAGCTAACGGAATTTTGCATCGAAAGAACTGCTTTTTGATAATCTTTATTTCTAAAATATGCCCAGGCTAAATTATAATGAGAGTTTGACCAGTCGGGTTTTAATTTAGTTGCTTCTTCAAAAAATGGGATTGCCTCCCGATATCTTCCAATACGGAAGTAGACGCTTCCAACATTTAATTGATAAACAGGATTAAACGGGTCAAGAATAATTGCCCTTTGGTATGAAGCGATAGCCCAGGCATCGGAATCTTTTGCTAAGGGAATAATACTCGTGTATATATCGCCTAAATTAGTCCAGTATTGGGCTTTTTTTGGATTTAGTTTTACAAGTTGCCTCCCTTCAGATATTGCCATCTGAACTGCTTGAGTAATTGTTTGACGTTCTTTTTCAGATATTTTTTTTGAATCTTTTTTAGCCAAATTACCCGCGATAAAGATATTTATTTGAGCAAAGCTATTTCGATATTTTTCAATATAGGGATTTAAAATAATTGCTTGTCTTTGATTGTCATATGCTTGTTTAACATTATTTTTTAATACTCCATCGAGCGATTTTTTATAAAGATATTCTGATTTGTACGATCGGCCGAGCAAATAAACGGAGCCTCCGATCAAGCCAAGGAAAATTAAAATAATACAGACGTGTATGAATAAATTATCCGAGAAATCAATTGATTGTTTCATTGTTCCATTGTTTGATTGTTGAGAGATTAAACCAATTGTCAAAAAAAATAAAAACCAAATGATTAATGAAGAAGGAAGGATAAATAAACAAATTAATAAATAATAAAATGCAAAAATAAATGGCTGAATGATTAAATTGTTAAATTGTTTTATTGATAATTTAATGGCGGAAAAAACCAATAATCCAAATGATAAAAATCCAAAAATGCCGGTTTCGGTGATAATTTGTAAAAATGCCGAACGTGAAATATTAAAGGAATTAATCTGCCAAAGCGGAGATTGGTTATAAGAAAAATCTTTAATTTTTGTAAACACGGTGGAAAAATTATCAGGGCCGACACCGATGATTGCCGTTAAAGGATTTTTTAGAATTTCAAGGACAGCCAACCAAGACAATCTAAATGAGGGTAATTGCAGAGACAAGTTGCGAATCGTGAGAAATAAAGCAAGAAAATTAAGGATTAGGAATAAATAATGAAGAATCGATTGTTTTTTTGTTAACAAATATATTATTTGGATGATTAAGAAAAATCCCAACAAAATCGCCAAATCCAATTGTGACCCAATAGGAGAAAAACCTGGCAAAAAAACATTTTTGAAAGGTTGAAAATACAAAATAATAGCAATTAATGACAAAATGATTGAAAATATCCGTAGGGGCGAACCCTTGTGGTCGCCCTTATTTTGATCAGAACGAGAAATATAAAAATATAAAATTCCCAAAAAAATTATCATCATGGCCCCAAAATTTAGATTAAGAAGAGATTGAATTCTGTTTGAGGTGAATAGAGTTGATATAACAACTGACGTTAAAAACAAAACGATTGGACCATCAAAAGAACTTTTTTTCCAAGAGATTTTTTTTGAAAACACAAATTGAATCAACGAAATTAATAAAAGTAATAAAATTCCAAAACCTAAAAAATATAATTTATTGGTGACAAAATATTCCTGAGTGGTTTTAAGAAAGAAAAAAGGAAGCGAAAAAATAAGAGTATTTAGTATAAAGTATTTAGTATCAGATATAGATTTATTCACAGTTTTTATTGACAGGCGCCAGATAAAATATCATACTTACCGGGAGACTTTTCTTTACACTGTCCGCTAACTATACATTCGGAGGGGATACTACATTGCCTGCATCCTCCGTCAGTAGTAATACAATGATAGATTGTAGCGCAGGTATTATCTTCACAGCATTTGCTAAGGTTTGGATAATATTTTTTATAAACTTTACAGGAAAGAACAGTTAAACATAATTCATAAGAAGCCCCACAAGAATTACAATTTTTTCCATCATTAAAACAGTAAAAAACACTTGGTTTTTCAGGTTCAGTATTTGGGCTTGTTACAGCAAAATCGAAACCATAATCTGGTTTTGGGCCACAAGATTCACTAGAACATCCTAATTCACTTATAATCGGATCTATTTTATAACCTAATTCAGAATAAACTTTAAACCATTTTGGACAGGTCAGATCATCAACCTGATAAAGAAACTCTTTTTTCGGTGATTCCGGATCACAAGGGAGAGCGGTCATATAAGGTGTAAAGGAAGGAGATAGAGGGTTACTACCACAAATATTACAGGTTTTTGCTTCATTCGGAGCATATTGAGATTTGGCGTTATAACACACTTTTTCTAACGTTGGATAACAATTTTTATCGTTATAATAATCTTCAAATGATTTTTTTAAAACATTTAAGTCTGACTTTTTTCTCGAATCCTGAGCTTTATTTATTTGTAGCATCGGGTTTAAAAAAACAATTATCGCCGCAGCGATGATAGCAAGCAGAGAGACAACAATCAAAATTTCAAGAAGTGTAAATCCGGAATTTTTTTTAAGCTCCATTTATACATCATAATAGCAGAAAAACAACATTTTTTACAATAAAAACTTAGACGATTATTGACACTTACAGTTAATCCAAGGAGTAGTATTACCTAAACATGATTGAGCGGCAGTATAAATAGTAGTTGTTCCACAGTTTGCTGCGCCAGTATGACAAGCTCCTCCGAAAAAAACTATACCAAGGTTGTTGGTGGCATTAGCGTCGTATCCTGCGTCGGCACATGCACCTGAATGGGTGGCACAAGAGGCGCCGGTTCCGCTGCATAAAGCTTCAGTATGGGTATATGAAGCGCATAATGAAGTGCATGAAGTGGTATCAGGGATGGAATTTAAACGTACGACAGTTCCAGTAGCCGTACATTGATTATAGAGATCTTCAGTATTCGCCTGATTTGCAAGCGCGCCAGTAGTACATTTCCTGCAGGTTGTATTATATAAAGCGCTTCCCGACGTACTTGGCGTATCCGCAACCGCACATTTTTGGTTATCATTAACGTCGGAGGGAGAAGAAGCAGCGGCCTTACGTGCTCCTGCTGAAAATGTAGCAAAATTACTTGTACCTCCGGGAATGGAACTTTGTGTAGCTGTATCCCAGGTACTGGCGGTTGAACATATATCACTTGCTCCGCCGACCTGAGCACCGGTCCAACCATCTAAATCGTTATCAGCATTAAAGGTTGAAGATAGAGTATTTTGATTATTTGTAAGAGAATCATTACAGTCAGAATCATTAGCAGCCTCTAATTTCGGTGTTACCCCAGCCCCATACTGAACAACATCATTATTTGACCCTGTGCTGGCATAGGTCGCTGATGAACAGGTAGAATTATTAGTACATGTTTTTGTCGTACTGGAAGAATACGTATCACCATCATTATCAAGGTAACAAGTTTTTGAAACATATACTAGATTTGCATTGGTGCCGGAATCTTTACAATCTGTCGAAGTTAGGCTAGTGATAGTATATTTTCTTTTATCACCAGTACCAACGTTGGGAATAAGTGTTGCGGAAGTTGAAGCGGGATAGCCATCACTGTCGGAATCGGTCATATAGATAAGGGTTTTAAGTTTTATTTTACCCGGTTTAATGATGACAATGCTTCCACCACCTTTTAAATCTATTGTCCCGGTTGCTAAAGTTTGTTGAGCAGGTACGGTCAGAGTTACTCCTGTCACAACGGTTAATATAGCCGAATTGGTAGAATTTGCTCCATTTTTATCTATCCCATCAAGAAGCAATCCTGGAAAAGAGCAAGACTCATTTAAAGTAAAACGGTCACCGGTAGAAGAAGAAGCGCATTCGGCAACTAGCGTTGTAAAAGTATCATCGGTGGTATAACTTGTCCCATTGGCATTTGTTGCGTATGCGCGATAATGATAGAGAGTGTTTCCAGAAAGACCAGTTGCATTGACAGTAAAGACTCCCGTGGTGCCTGATGTTGAAAAACAATTCCCACCAACAGCGGGATTGGCACTTGTACCAACGCAAACTCCGCGACCGGTAATTGCTGAGCCGCCATCGCCAGTGACATTGCCACCAAGGGTTGCCCCATTTGCAGTAATTGAAGTTTGGGTCGGAGTCGTGATCACTGGTAAATTTAAAGTGTAATAAACTGTAATTTTGGCGTGATCAATGTAGACGGTGGTACTTTGAGGCGGGGTGTTACGAACGTCCATCCAAGGTTCTGCGGCAGAAAATACAACTCCAAAATTAGCATTATTTATGTCTGAATATGTCCAGGTTTCTCCCCATAAATCAGAAGAAGAACCATAAGTAATAACGGTGTCTGATGTTGGATACGAGGTAGTGGTATCTGCCTTCTCAGTTGTTCCTATAGTTCCATCTGATTTTACAATTTTGATAGAATTATCTACGGCATCTCCCCCATTAGAATTTGTTTGTTTTTTTTCAATTTGGACCACAATTCCATTAATAGAAGCACTAGATGATAAGGAAAAACCAAAGTTAGTAGCCTTTAGATAATGACCTCTTCCATTAAATCCAATAGACATCGTTGCGTATACATCATCACTCGCTTGTGAGTTGTTAGGATTACTCCAAGTTACGGATCCAACAGTGGCATCATCTGCGGTTGTTCCTGGACTATTAGGGCCGACTGAAACAGCATTGATAATTACAGGATAATATAAAATATAAGATATTACCGCAAGGATTACAAAAATTTTCAATATATTTTGTGTTAGGTTATTTTTCATATTTTATTATCTTAAGGTAATATCAATTTTTGATGTGCCGGTTGGACCGGTGGCTTCTATAGTTAGAACATATCTATATAAATAACTGTCGTTAACTTTCCAACTACCTTGCCATGTCGTTCCCTTAATTTTTTTTAACGGATACTTCGGTGAATTCTTATGATCAGTCATTAGAACTGCAACAACTTTACTTACAGGCTCAGCGACTTCAATTTCTAATGTTTGAATTCCTCCAAGTTTTGGATCATAAGGATTAATCGATCCCTGACTCATTAATGGTCCAGGTGAACCTTTACCAGTTGAAACTGTAAACTCTGTTTTTCCATGGGGGATAGGCCTGGGAACACGTGTGGGTATTGGAATATTTGTAGGAGCTCTTTTATCCGATTCGATTGAGGAGGGACCTTTTTCAATTGGAACAGGAAACTGTTTTATAGAAAAAATAACAACAACAAATAACACCAACAATGTTAGGAGGGCAAAGAGAAGTCCCCATTCTATTTTGTTTTTATTTACCATTTTTTTAGTTTTTTTTCTTATAAATTAACTCTATTACAATATAAAAATATTGTCAATATTAATTGATTATCAACCAATTGAATTTAATAGGTGACATCAATGGGGTATTGGAAATAACCTTAAAGTATGGTTTAGTTCCAATAACTTTTTCTCCGACAGTTAATTGAGAGATAGAAGCAGTTGAGGAAGTTGGAGTCAAGTAAACTAGTGAGCTTTCTTTTATATTGTTATTATAGATCAAAACTTCACTTGAATTTTCAGGCAAGATTCCCAAGCCGGCACTTGCAGTGGCTGTTTCAATTGCCGGAGCAAATATTCCATTTAAATTAAAGTTATCCGGGGCAGCGATGATAGCAGAATTTGTTGAAATATTATTAATAGTCAAATTATTAACAGCTAAGTTATCAATGGTTACTTGGCCATTATCAGCAAGTGGTTTAATTTCGTTCGTCCGTATTCCTTTTTCAGCAATTAACTCTCCCTGTGTTGTTATAGTGCCATCTTTTGCAATTATGACGGCTCCGTCAAGAAGGTTAATTGTTGAGAAAGCTGAAAGTCTTAGTTCAGGAGCTAAAGATATAATTGAGTTATTTTGAATTAATGTTGTTCCGACTAATAAGGAATTTGCAACGGAAACATCATAAAGATTAGAAAGACCGGTTACCGTCATTGATTCAAATGAACCTATTTTTGACAGATCAGTCTGATTGGAAAGGTCGGGGACAGGTTGATTTTTTATATCAGCTAGCAATTTCTGAATATCATTAATACTGGTTGTCAACGATGAAGAATCACTGGCAGTTTTATCTAATAAATTTTCTATAGCGGTTATGTTGTCGGATTGAATTTCTTTAGCTTTTAATGTTCCGGAAACAGTTGCTTCATTAGTTGTTAAAGTATTAGCGTTTAGATTTCCGGAAATGGTCGCATCATTATTGATAGATATTGTGTCGGCAACCACTTGACCTGAGAAACTTGCGTTTCCGTATGCGTCAAGCGTTGTCACGGTTTTTCCTTCAAGACCCTTAATAATTAATTTAGCCAATGGACCTTTGTCGCCTGTTTGCTCATCAACCGCAGTTGGAGTTGGTTCAAGATTTATTACTAAATCAGTTTTTTGTGGCTTAATTTCATTAGTTTCAATTTTATTTAGTTTGGCTGTATCGGTGGCGATGATATTTTCTGACTCAATAACAGGTGAAGTTATTTTTTCACTAACGGTAATTTTATCCGCAATAATATCTTTGGCAATTAGATAATTGTTAACAACAACATTTTCTGCTTCTATAAATCCGGATTTTAGTTTTGCGGCTAAAACTTCATTAACTGAAATAAACTCTTCAACAAAGTCACCGGCAAGGGTAAATAAGGAATTGGATTGTTTAAAATCATAGAGGTTGCCATTATAGGTAATATCTTCAGGTTTAATTAATTCCGCTCCATTGATTGCTAAGGTTGGAGAACCGGTGCTAACATTTCCTTGGTCATTAATTACAAAACCAGTTACACCGTCATTTTGATCCCTTCGGTTTGACCAACTAGCTGCATCAAATCTTGGTGCAGTTAATCGGTATGAAACTTCTCCTGGAGAATTAGAAAATATTGTTAAAGTAAAAGAATTCTCATCAATCTTATACCAAGTTTTACTACTGCTTGAATTTGAAAGTAAAACAGTTAGTCCATTAACATTATTTTTTAATTGGGTAGCTTTTGCAAACAACCAAAGATCTGATCCTTCGGGTTGGTTGTTAAAATCAATAGTTTGATAATATGTTTTTGAGTTTATATCTTTTAAATTTAGATTAATTTTTCCAGTTGTTTCTTCTTTTACGCCGGTCATAGAAGCAAGATATGTAGCGTATTTTTCACCATTGATTGTATACGGAGGATCGAGAGTTCCCGCGGTTAATTTGCCGGTTCCATTTCCAACGCTAATACCTCCAGAAGTTGTTAGACTTGTTAGTAAACTTGCTCCTGCAGGATCGAGGTAATAGGAGGGATCAGTAGCATCCCAAATTTTATCTACTCTCATATCACCATTAACATCTAGCTTATATGCTCCTGGTGTCATTCCAATACCAACATTTGCTCCGTAATTATAAATATTACTAGATGTGGTAACCCACACACCACCGGTTTGATCCCAATATGGGGTATCTCCATCAGAATTTCCTGCTTGAAGGAGTCCTGTAGCTCCGGTTGGACCAGATACTCCGGTTACGCCCGTAACTCCTGTAGCTCCAGTTGGTCCTGTTACACCTGTCGCACCGGTAACGCCTGTTGCTCCGGTTGGACCGGTAACACCTGTTGCACCCGTAGGACCAGTCACGCCCGTTGCTCCTGTTGGTCCTGTAACTCCAGTTGCTCCTGTTGGTCCTGTTCTACCCGTGGCTCCAGTTGGACCCGTAACACCTGTTATGCCAGTTGCGCCTGTAGGACCAGTCACACCAGTTGTTCCGGCGCCTGTTGCCCCAGTTGGACCTGTAACTCCTGTCGCTCCTGTCGGCCCAGATACTCCAGTAACACCCGTTGCCCCAGTTGGGCCGGTTACACCCGTAACTCCGGTTGTTCCAGCTCCGGTTGCACCTGTTGGACCTGTCACGCCTGTAGCTCCGGTTGGACCAGTCACACCTGTAGCGCCTGTAGGACCAGTAACACCTGTTGCTCCGGTTGGACCTGTGACACCCGTTGCACCTGTAGGACCTGTAACTCCGGTTGCACCGGTTGGTCCTGTAATTCCTGTTGCCCCAGTTGGTC
>Ga0172379_10001252_pt1 | contig 52613 bp, 95 predicted proteins | sample GrowelOW334metaG_FD_119756 | JGI IMG/M metagenome (GOLD analysis project Ga0172379, IMG submission 119756) | Groundwater microbial communities from an aquifer near a municipal landfill in Southern Ontario, Canada - Groundwater well OW334 metaG | ecosystem: Environmental > Aquatic > Deep... | reverse complement strand
CATCCCCTAATAATAATTCCCCACTTGAGATGGCACTCTCAACATAAGCATAGAAAGGCTTATATTCTGTGACGCCCTAACTGTCTAACCACTACAAGATTTCTTTTGTTTGCTTATAATAATCTATTAACTCTCTAGCTTTCTCGACATCCTTATTGTCTGCTAAGATATACTCTAACATAGAACGTTCTTTTTCATCCAAGTCTGCCAGTTCCATCTTGTATTGAATAGGGGAAAGCTTAGCCAAAAGTATTCGGGATACTCTGCCTAGATACTTGTTTCTATGGCTACTATCTTGGATAGTCAATAAAATGCCCTCAACCTTATCCAGAACGGACAGAACTAGTCTTAGTAGTCTTTTACTCATAGTTCCCCCTTATAAATAAGAAAACGCAATTACTCTGGCTCATATTCATTCTTGGATAACCTTTCAAGAGTTAGATAAAACAATTTTCATGTCTTACTTTCTAAAAGCATTGGGGACTCTAAACTCCCAACTAATCGTAATCCCGAAACGAGAATGTTCATCGCGCCAACGTTATCAGCGTCTTGCGAATAACCACAGTCAACACAACAAAAATTCTCAGAATGACGATTATTCCTTGATACCTTTCCGCAAAAAGGACAGCGTTGGGAAGTGTAGGCGGGCTCCACACACACAAGATCCACACGGTGTTCCTGTGCCTTTTGTTTCAGAGCCCCTATTACTTGCCTGTATGTCCAAGGTACCATAGCTTTTCTAAATGTTTTTCCTCTATTCTTCTTTTTCCCCTTTTTCAGGTCTTTTAGCTTTTCAATCGCAAGAAAGTTAATCTTTTTCCAAGGAAGTTTGTTGCACTCTTGTCGGATAAAGTTGTCTCTTTCTTTTAGTGCTCTCTTTTTTGCTTTAGACTTTGATTTCTTTCTGTTAATTTTATCCCGAATTTGTTTGAATTCTGTTCCTAAATGGGAACCATCGGATAAGGATAAAAGTTTATTTACCCCGATGTCTACTCCTAACTTTTCACCACGTTCTTTGATTCCACTGTCTGGGATCTGTACCCAAAGTGTTAAGCTATGTTCGGATAAAGAACATCCTTGGATAAATTGAGCATTCGGACGGGATAACCATTTGTTAATGACTTTCGTTTTCTTTGTCGGAATGCTGACACGAAAACCTTTTTTCAAACAAGATAAACGAATAACCAGATCGAAATCCTTAAGGTTCTTTGATTTTTCTACTGAAACAAATTTAGCATCAAGAATGGCGTTCCCTTTGAATTTAGGAACGTTCTTACCCCATTTCTTATTTGCTTTAAGGGATCTTTTTGTGCTAATGATTATTTCAAGAGCCTGTTTCAGTGCTTGGGATTTGTATCTTTCGGATAATCTTGTGTTTTTCAATCTCTGTAGGGTATCTTTATCTAATTTACCCGGTTCTTTCCAGAGAGATGTGATGTAGAAATTTACGGCTGCGCGGTAGGACTCTAGCAGGGCAGCGAGGCTGCACTGCTTTCTGTCTGTTAAGTATTTTAGTGTTACTTTACAAGCCCGGCGCATTCTTGAATTTCCTTTGCTTTAGATGTCCCTCTTCTTAAACCGTATAACCTACAGCAAAAAGAGGTGATAATTGCAATCATGTCTTTCATCAGATCGGATTCGTTTTCGGCATCTCTGTTTATAACAACGATTTCCCAACCTAGTTTTTCTAATAAGGTTTCGATATATCTGAATCCGAATCGTGTTAATCTATCTTTGTGTTCTACAACGAGTCTTCCTGCATCTAGGTTGAATATTTTGTTTAGTTGTTTTCGGTTATCGTTCATTCCGGATGCAACTTCTTTAAAGCTTTTTTCGATTTGCCATCCGTTTTGTTCACAAAATTTTTCGCATCTTTGTTTTTGTCTTTCGAGGTCTTCTTTTTTTTGGTAAGAGGAAACTCTGGAGTATGTGTAAGTTTTTAATCGTGTTGGGTCACTTATTTGTTCGTGAACAATAATGGTACCGGAGGGTGTTTTTTCCCATTTACAAGGCATCTTATTTTGGTCAACCCATCTCCAAGCGGTGAGATATGAGATTCCTTGTTTTTTGGCCCATTTAGAAAGTTTCAATGGATTCTCCTTTGTTATAGCTATAAGGTTGTTACTATAGGATTATAATTGATAATGGATTAAGTGAAGTGTGGAAAGACGGCCAATCTCAGCCGCTATTAAGGCACCTGCCTTTTCCAAGTTTCTTATCCGGGTACTCGGTCTCCAGGAATCAACTTCATACGGGTAGAGTTCATACCCGTCATATGGTTTATGCCCGGTATATACACCATGAAGGGCATATGCTACAGCCGCCAGGGCAAGTTCCCCGTTTTCATGTTCATCATCGTGATCAGGACTCCAGCCTTCACATTCTATTTGTCGTTTTCTTTCGTCACCAATACGCTCAATTCCACTCATCTCTCATTCCTCCTTAGATAGCAGCAGATCAATATCGGCGGTAATCAGTTTTCCGGAACTGTCTACTAAATCTTTTTTTTGTAAGGGGTATTGTGACAGTACAATCATCCCATTTCAGTCCGATAGACTGATGAACACATTCACTACCATCCGAGAAAGCCGGTGTCAATCCCCCTGTCGGGACCCTATAATGCTGGGAGAAAAGGTATTGTACTCTTCCTCCTCCTTCAATTTCCTTTCGATGAATTTATTCCATTCCCTAATGGCCATAGCTGGTGTTTCGTGGCCTGAATAATATTGTCCACAATCGACACATTCAACGGCGAAGCTGCAATTAATAATAGCCAACTTGGTGTATCCTCCACAAGAGCATCTATCTATTTCATACCCACGGCTTAGTTCATATAGGTTGGGTTCTCGCTCTCTTTCTATAGCAACTACCGTATAAATCCGATTATTCTTCCAATTTATCCGAGTATTCTTCCAATTTAAATGTCGCATGATTAGTTAGATCCTCCATCTTTCGTGTTCTGTCCAGGAGCACGGTATGCGTGTAGATAGTGGAACAGCACCAACACCACGCGCCGATTGCCCACTTTCATGTTTTTCTTAAAGTGTGACCAGTAATTCATCAAAAGATCCATTGCTCTTTAATCTAGTACCATATCTCGCGCCAAAACGTCTATAAATTCCGGTGACCCCAAATATTCAACTAATTTTTCTTTTAGCAATTGATGGTGAATAACAAGTTGAGCAAATTCTGTAATATTGTCATCAACCTCTTGCATGGGCATATCTGGGATATCTTTTATATCCCATAAATTAATAGCATCACCAGTAAATTTAGATATTACAAACCCAACTGGGCTATCACAATACTCACCCCTTTTTTTTCTAAGGTTCCCATGACCTCAATGCCCAGTTAGGACAAGGGTTTAACGAAAAACTCCCCATCATGACTCATAAATTTCTTGAGGATTCTTTTATTGCGTGTAATTTTACCGTGCCCAAGTATAAGATATTCTCCACCGGCAGTAACAGAATAAGTCACGAATTCCCCGCCCTCTATATTGGTGAAACAGTAACCCACAGCGTCCTGGCTATCATTGTCAATAATTGCCGCAAATGATCTACCTGCAAGCTGATCGTCAATGATTTTCTTTGTGGCCTTGATGGATTTTAATCCGCTGTACCCTTTCAATCTGGGCACCCCATCCACACCACTGAATTCATATAAAAATAGACTGCTGCCAATGTCGCGCTCTCGCCTATAAATACTATGTCCTCTATAGTAAGTGTAGTATTTACGTTCCATACTGTCTATATTCCCCACTTCCCGTGTGATGTAAATTCGCATGGGATAATCCCGTGTATTAAGTGGAAGACTGCAAGGGTAAACAACCTTAGAGCTACTTTACCGTTGGCCTTAAAATGTTTCATATATGCATGGGTATGCATTAGAGCCTCCTTAGGGTGTTGGGGTTAGTCCCATTAAATCGCAGAACATCTTCTTTTGGCTGGCTTTTATATCAGGGCAGTGCGTTGGGCAGCCCTCCCAGATCCCAACGTTAAGCCTAGTCTGACGACAAGCATCATGCCATGATTTGATAAGCCTCTCTGCATAATGTGCTGCAATCACTATACTTCCCATCATTGCAAATTTTAAAGGCTGCTCATCATCATGGCTGTTTGTGCCTCCTTTAATATGTGTAGCTGCTCTCTTTACATCTTCTTTTGAAGCGGCATCAACCAAAAACAACATTGCAGTTTTAACACAGCCCCAGCCCACTAAGTCTGGTTAATAAAGGGGTACATATCATCAATCCAAATGCTACCCGATATTTATCAGACAGGGGTCCGAAGTTGCATGCTGAGAATATGCGTAAAGTATCATCATATCCGACTGTATTATAAATAAACTCTAGCGAAAGATCTCGGCCATCCCAACTTCCCCATCTCAGCCAATTCTTTTTGTCCTCAGGAATATACCCATTACTCGTCAGTGCTGTATACAGACGAATGCGGATGTCCTCATCAAGCATATAACATCTTTTCATATCACAAAGGTTGTTTGGGTTTGTCTTTAAGAGTTTACAAGGGGGAGTACACATATCCTTTTTTCCTTTATCAGTCCTGTTAATTTAGTTAGTAAATCCGTAGCTTATTCTCCTTACGTCGGTCTTCCAAGGTATTAAGTTGGGTAGCTATCCAGAACAAGATTTCTTTCTCCCTAACCTTAAAGAGGATGTCGCAATGTTCAGTTCAATACAATAAGTATCTCCCGCGAAGGGTAGCCCCATTGGTGTTCTCAACCACTTGCCAAATGATATTCTTCATTATATACACTCCTTTAGATTTTATCTGGGTTGTGTCTGAAGCGGGCTTCATCTAATAGTCGGACATTCCGTAGCCACTGGTCCCGCTGTAGTAACGAAACGTAGGAACACATGCCAAATGGTAGGCTGTGTACAAGGTACTCACAAGTGTGACAACCCGGTAGACAGCAAGCACGCCTACCCAGCGGGCATGGTGTAACGGTAGCGGGGTCCATAATATACTCCTCTTGAAGCTGAACCACTCTGGATAGCTTGTCCCTGTGTGGCCCAGACCTTGTGATCAAAAAGACACTGTCCCCTTTACTACACTAAACACAGTACCCCTTTAATTTTGACTCTCACATTTTTGGTGCAGGTTCAATACGGCTTTTTGGGCCTAACCCCACCTTTCGAAAAGTTTACTAATCGGTTCTATGGATCTGACCGTTACCTCCTACCTGCCCCTTGCCTTTTTAGGCAAACGGGAGGGTATTGGTATTGGTAATGATGTCAGTTATATTTCCCTCAAATGGACACTTCTCTGCTAAAGAAATGATATGTCATTGTGTCTGATACGTGGCTATTTGTGCCCAGAAGGCTGCCCTTTGGTAGGGCTTCATCCTATCTCTATTATACTGTCTTTTAAGTAAAAGGCAGCATAGTCGTGAATTTGCTTCAAACACTCATCAAATTGAATATCTGTTAGGTCACAAAGGGTAAGTGCTGCTATTGCATTTAATTTGGTATTATCAGACATCCTATTCCTTTTGTTTGATGCCAAGCGTAAAAGAGTATTCTTTTTCTATTAGCTTGTCATATATCCGGTCAAATGCTGCTTTCTGATAGGGGTTCATCCTGTGTGGGATATGTCCCTTCATATACTTCATATAACGGATTGTTACACTAGAAAGTTGTTTCAGGCATTCATCAAACTGAATATCTGAAAGTTGGTTACAAATATTAGAATATTCAAGGGCCTCGATAGGGGATCTTTTTACACAAAGGGCTATCTGGGCATCTGACATGGGTGGTACTTCTAATAGCATGACGTCACTACCATCCTCCTATAGGAAGCCGCACGCTGGTAAGGATTCATTCTGTTTACAACATGGTGTGGGAAGGTCTGGGCTGTGTCTATTTGTTTCAGGCATTCGTCAAACTGGGTATCAGTTAGTTGGTTACAGACAAAAGGTTGGTATAGGCAACGTGCCCAAGATATTCCCATGCAACGGGTAAGTTGTTCCTTAGTTAGGGTGAAGGTGTAAGGGGCCGCATTATATGGGGGTCCGAGGTACTCACCAAGGAGTGCCCACAGGTCTGGGTTGGTTATATAATTATCCATTACTTATGCCCCATTATCCTCACCCAGGATTGCTGGTAGCTGTTCATTTTGCTTACAGTATGTGGTAAATGCTCTTCTGGGGGCATGGATGGACGGGAGAACACCTGTTTCATACACTCGTCAAATTGAATGTCTGTTAGTTGGTTACGGACAAAGGTTCTGCTAAGGGACTTGATTGGGGATATTCGAATCCAACGGGCGAGTTGTGCACTTGATAAGGTCATTCTCTTAATCCCTCGGGAAGTCCATATGAGAGTAGTGCCCATAATTCCTGTGTTTTCTGTAGGGCAAGTAAGTCCTGTAATATGGTCATGATGTTACCTTCTTCAGCCAGGATCGTTGGTATGGGTTTAGGCATACATATATGTGTTGATATCTGAAAGTTAAGTGGAGGTGTGCCTTGAAACAATTATCAAAGTGCACGGCATTTTGTGAAAGTCTGGCACAAGCATGTTTGTATGCTAGTGCTTCCTTAGGACATTCTGCGATGCAGTAGTTGAACTGGCTGTCATCGAGTTTCAGACATGCACTAGGGTACGCTAGTGCAAGGTGGGGGTATTCTGCAATGCAGTAGGCAAACTGCTCGTCTGTTAGTCTATGTGGGTATGCTAAAGCTTCCCAAGGGAGTTCCCGCACTTCTCTTTTAAACTTTTCATCGGTGTAGAGATTTGTTAGGGGGTTACTACTCATAGGCTTATCTTTTTCAACCAGGATTGTTGATATGGGGTTAGGCGGGCGGAATATCTTGGGTAGCTTATTGGGTAGCGTTTGATGCAGTCATCAAACTGTATAGGGGTTAGCCGGGTGCAGAGATGTTCATGCTGTAAGGCGTCTCCTGGGAACTCTTTGGTGATGATGTCTAAGTGGGCTTCTGAAAGACGGGCGGTGACATCGGGTTGGATGATTGCCACAAAGAGGGCACTGTGTATGATTTTTCGGATACAGAAATCGAATTGGACATCTGAAAGACGGCTATATTGGGAAGATAGGGTGGCGATGGGGTTTCTCCTGGCCCATTCATCGAACATCTTATCATCCGGGTCGTCCGGGGATGTTGTCTCTAATTGATTGGCTGCCATAGTATCTTATCCTCTAAATCTATTGGGATAGCCGCCTTCTGATAAGGGTTCATTCTTTTTATGATATAAACTAGGGTGCTTTTCCAGATTCCCTGCCACTCATTAACCTCACTTTTGATACATTCATCAAATTGAATGTCAGATAGTCGTTTACAAGCATATTGAGATCGTAGGGCATAATAAGGTGCTCTTTTCACACAGTAGCTAAACTGGACATCTGAAAGTAGATCGCAGGCATGCTGGTGAATCAAAGCTGTATGTGGACGTTTCTGCACGCAATCGTTGAACTGGGTGCTGTCCAGCCGTTTGGTGGCGTGGGTAAATGCTAGGGCGCATGCTTTTCCGTATTTGAGACAGTAACTGAATTGGGTATCTGTGAGTCTGTTGCATATGTGTGCATATTTCAAGCTGATTGTGGGGTTTTTCACAATGACTCGCTCAAATTGGGGCTGGGTTAGATTAGCACAGAGGTCTGGGGACCCGAAACGTTGGTCGGGAATATGATGTAAATAGAAATCAAGGTCTTTATCTGTTACGGGATTATCAATCATCATCATCTTCATCTTGCTTAATTAAAACACTACACCAATTTTTCTGGTAGGGGGTTATTCGGGGTTGAATTTGTTTACAGACCATAACTGGATAAGGGTTACGTTTAAAGGCATCCTCTAGGGATATGTCAGTAAGGCGGTTTCTGATATGTTTATATTTCAGCAAATATGTTGGGAATTCTTTATTAAAGCAGGAATTGAACTGCTCATCGGTCAGGCGTTTGCATATCTGTGGATAAACCAGGGCTTCATTTGGACGTGCCCGAACATAATCATCAAATTGTTTGGGGGTTACACGAGTAAGGACGTGCTTATAGTGCAAACAATCTAATGTCGTCTTAAGACAGTATTCGAATTGTGTATTGTTCAGCCTTTTGCAGGTATAGGGGTATTCCAGGGCATCATTTGAGGATTGGTGGATTTGAACATCAAATTGGGAGTCTGACATCCGTGCACAGGCATATTTAGATCGCAATGCTCGGTTAGAAACGAGGTACTCCTCAAACTGTTTGTTTGATAGGCGGTCACAGAGGGCCTTGTGGTTTACTGAGAAGACCCCTCTCTTGACACAGGAATCAAACTGTTTGTTGGATATCCGCTTGCACGCCCACTCTGATTCCAAAACGAGTGCAGGGTGTCTTTTAATGAGGTAGCTTAATTGGTCATCTGTTATGCGGTCACCGACATAGTCATGGTGTATGGCAAAGACGGGGGCCTCTTTAATGGCATAGTCAAACTGGGCTTCCGTCAATTGGGCGCAAATGCGTTCTTGTTCTAGGAAGAAATGTGGGCACTCCTCAAGGAGGGTGGAAACTTCTTCGGGTGTGAGGGTTAGGGGGTTATTCATTTATTTTACGGACCCATGCTTTCTGTTTCTGGTACAGGTCCAAGCTTTCTGGTACAGACTCATGCGGCTGCGGGTAGATGCTAGACGAATGAGGAAATAAGGATTCTTCTTAATACACTCATCGAATTGTATGGTGTTTAGTCTTGCACAAGCATGGGGGTATACTAAAGGTAATTGGGAGTTTCTCCTAAGACAGAAGTTAATTTGTTCGGCGTTTAGCCTATTACAAGCATGCTCATATTTCAATGCTACCCAAGGGTATACTCTTACTTCTTTATCAAACTCAGCATCCGATAAAGAGTCACATAATTTTTTATCGGGTATTATGCTACTCATGGTTATTCTTTTTCAGCCAAGATTTCTGGTAAGGGGTTAGCCGTGCATAAGCATGCCTATACAGTAATGCTGCTCTGGGCCATTCTTTAACACAGTAATCGAATTGTGTGTCTGAGAGTTTTGCACATACGTATGAATACTTCAAAGCCTTCCAGGAGTTTTTCTGTATCTCATCCCCAAATTCATCCTTTGATAAGGAGTCACATAATCCTTTATCCAACAGACTACTCATCTTGTTCTTGTTTCTCTGCCCAGGCTTTCTGGTATAGAGTTAGTCGATCCATAACATGCCTGTATCTCAGTGATTTAGGTTCTGCTTCTTTGACACAATTATCAAACTGTGTGTCCGAAAGGCGCTTACATGCATGAAATTCCTGTAAGGCTGCCGAGGGTTCTTCTCGGACACAATAACCAAATTCCTCGGTGGTTAGCCTTTCGCAGACGGGTTCGTACCTTAAGGCATACCAAGGGCTTCCTAAAGCATACCAAGCACCATTCTCGTAAGCCCCTAGTGAAAGATTGTCTAAATGACTACTCATGATCATCTGCCCAATCCTCCTGGTAAGGGTTTAGCTGATCCTTCATCAACTCAAGCCAAGCCTTCTGGTAAGGGTTTAGTCGGGCAAAGAGTGTATACTCGTGTGGGTGTTTTACTATTAAGCGACCTGAATCTTTCAGACAGTGATCAAGCTGAATGTCAGATAGGCGTTTACATGCATGGGGATGTGTTAGAGCGACCATTGAATATAGCAGCCGTCCTAAAGGGGGGATCATAAAACATCCCGTTACGCAATTGTTGAACTGTTCCGACATTCGGGTACAAGCGTGCTCATAGTGCAGGGCCCTCCAGGGGTCTTTCCGGACACAACTATCAAACTCCTCATCTGATAATTCTTTATCCCATAGATCATTCATGATTGTTCTTTTCTTAGCCAAGCTTTTTGGTAAGAGGTTAATCGGGATTTAACATGTTCAGAATTCAAAGCAGCCCAGGAATAGTCCTCCTTGATGCAATAATCAAATTGGGCATCCGACATCCGGACACAGACATGCCCACATTCCAAAGCTTCTCTAGGATTGTCCTGTACTTCCTTATCAAACTCATCATCCGACAAAGAGTCACAGTATTCTTTGTTTGATATACCGCTCAGGACATAGACATAGGGCATTTAGTTTTCCCATCTGCACTGGTGGAGGCGTACAACCCGCAGGCTGATCCCGTCAGGTATATCATCTAGGGATTCGTGTGTCAGGTACTGAAGGTATTTGCGGCAAACCCAGTTATCCCGATGATCCTGTGTGCAATAGGGGCACCCCACGAAAGGGGTTGTTTCGCTCTCCACCACATAGAGACAGTAGTAAGTGTCAGCGGGCTTTACGGCGGGGTCACTCAGTTCACGGGGCGTATCCACGTCCTTCATCGTCTGGCTCCCTGTTATTGGTTCGGCCAAGGACAAGCATCCCAAGAGGCGTAGAATTCCTCAATGATGTCTGTGCCATAGTGGTTAAGTTTCACGGGGGTGACATGTCCCCGTTTAAGGGCTTTGCCCACCATGACTGTTTTGAATGAGGTCACTGGGTTACGCCAGTACAGGGTGATTTCCCGCCCGGAGACGGTATGGTCCCCATTGGAGATCTGTAGGACGGAGTCGATTTGCTCCTGGGTAGGGGTTCCCGCGAACTTGACGTGGGTCCAGCTTGCGGCGTCTTTCCCGGCGGATGCGGGGAAGGTTTCCACGGCAGCTTCGGTTGCTCCGATGATTGTAGGGTCTGTCATTAGTCCGTGTCCCTTCTTAATATAGTCTTTAACCACATAAAGACTACACGAAAGGGGGACGGATTAAAAAGAAAAGAGGAACCCCTATCCGAAAACTGGTTATGATCCTCCCCCCCCCCCTGTGGGGGGACTCACTTTATGTGATGAAAATGTTGTGATCCCCTCCCCTTGCCTTTTAGGCAGGGGAGACTCATCATCCGGCATTGTAATTCAATGGTGTATTTGCGTAGTTGTGATCCCCTCCCCTTTTCAGGGGAGACTCATCGCAGAACCCGATGAACTACATCATCTGTGTGTTGTGATCCCCTCCCCCTTTAGGGGGAGACTCATCTATCAGGTCACCCCTGCCTGGAACGGACTGTTGTGATCCCCTCCCCCTTTCGGGGGAGTAACATCTCCCTACATTAGACTCGATAACGTGTGCTGGTTGTGATCCCCTCCCCTTTTACGGGGAGCCTCATCAGGGATTGCATATCCTGATGATCTTACTTGAGAATTTAGCATTCTCAAGTAAGAAATTCTGGGGGTTTTTCTGCATTTCAATCCCCCGGAATCCCATTTTTTCGTTAAAATACGGTTTCAACCTCAATACCCTTGGGTCTGAAAATGGCTTGGAGTTCTTCCAGGGTCGGGAAATTGTAGTCATTGATTGACTTGGGTACATCCACCCCGTCTTTCAACGTGACTTTCGACATGACGATACTTCGGATATCCGAGTCTTTCATGACTCCCAGCCGCCCTTGCTTTTCATCTTCCCCAACGTGCCGGAACACAAAGGACTTATCCGAATGTAAAGTCATCTGCCCTTTGGAAGAGGACCGCAGATTTTCATAGCCATAGTGGAATGCTTCCCGCAACGTCCCCAAATCCTCTTCCGAAAATCCCGTCAGGTCTGCATTCGCCGGGATAACATAGGCCATACCCATATACAGACCATAGGTAATGTGGTGCTTACGACCCATCGTCTGACTCTTGCCAGACTCCCCTTCGTTCTGCATATCCCCGATTTCTTCCGCTGTCTTCCCTTTGGCACTGCTATCCGTACCCCAACAACGGGTCAGGCACTGCGTTTGGATGTCGATGGGATGCACCGACCGCAGATTGTCAATTTGCACGGCCCCACGGATCTGGACACCTTCAGTGAATACTTGCCCGAAGGAACGAACATCCAAGTAACCCTTGCAGGATTTGTCCCGCAACTCATCCAAGACCTCTTGGGGAGGATTTTTGCCTTTCTTGGCCTTGTAATCCCCAATCATTTTGGCAACCTCTTTTTGAATGATAGACCCGCGAATCTGGATAATCGGATTCCCGGTCTGCTGCCATGTGTCTCGCGTGACCCGCTTGACCGCCTGGGACGAGATAAGTCCATGCCCATCCGGCTCCGTCCGGGGCATATTGTCGGCATCGGGATCGCCGTTGGGGTTTCCCCCCAGGCAGTCTACGGCCATAATGATACTGTAGCGATTCTTAATTGGTGTCATTGGTAGATTCTCCTTCTTTGGTTTCGGTCGGTTTCTCTTGTTTACGGAAAAGATATTCTTCCTGATGTGCGAATCCTATAGCAAACAACATCTGTTGTTCCATGTTGAACTTCGTTGGCAGATTGGCAGTATCCAACTTGGTAGCGATTTCCCCCATCTTGGCGGAATACCAGAACTTCAGCTTGGGCTTGTCCCCCAATTTTGTCAGGTGAATCTGAGTCATTGCCCATGTTCGGGGGAATAGTTTCATAGGGGTCATAGAGGCTGTCCGGTAGTTGGATACCAACTTAGCCGCCGCCCCTTTCCCGATTGCTAGGTTTGCAAGTTTTACTTGCGTGCAGAACAGCCGTCCATAATGATAGGCTTGTTCCTGACAGTCAAAATCCGGTGTTGAAGCCATACTTATCCCCTCCTTCTTGAGATAATAGTGAACCATTCCTAATCGTGTATTATTTTCCCACCAATGGAATCCTGTGCCGGGGTCAGTGTCTAACGACCGGACCATGCCCCGGATTACATTTTTCATGACATTGTTCATGATGCTTCTAGGAATCTGATTGCCATTTATGGCACAATCCCAAAGGCTATGGATATAAGCCCGTGGAATCTTTGTCTTAACTTTAGTCTTGTCCTTATCCCCGTTGCGAACAAAAGCAGCATTCACTACGCTGTAGAACTTGGGGTATTTTTTCAGGTTGAAGGCAATGCTTTCCAACCAATTCGTAGCATTGTCAATTAGTTTAGTGATCTTTCCGTGCTGCATCCATCTGATCTGAATACGTCCTGCTACCCCCTGCATCCCGAACATGGTATACTCAGCATCCTGATGTTCGGGCTTGATGCCAAGTTTGATGGCATTCAAGGTATCAACTATTTTCTGATTGAAGGCTTGGGTATCCAGTTCTTTGAGTTCGTCCTCATTGAAGAGGGAACTGAAGATATCACTACCATTCATGACGGTATCCAGGATGTCTACCCCGATATCTTTGGAGTAGTAATAAGCCACTACAACGTCATCGATCCGGGGCATGTTCTGGATAATATGGGACAGTGCCCCTTGGATGTTCTCCCCGATCTCTTTGGATAAAGGGGCATTCTCCCCTTGTTCAAATCCAAAGTTCTGGGTAGGGGGCTTGTCGAAAGAGATCAGAGATCCTTTCGTAGGACCACAGCCGGGGAACGGTACTTTCGCATGCAGGCGGATAAAGTCTTTGCCGATGTTTTCCCCGGTGCCCATGCAGATGTACTGTTTACTGGGCTTAGGTTTCTTGGGGGTTTTTGCTCCTTCAGCTTCCCGATAAGGGAATTCCGTAGTCATCCACCATTCTGTCCACCACTCCTGGTCAAGGATTTCCGGCTGGTCAAGGCCGAATTGGAACGTCATCTTGTTGGATGCTTTAGCCTTTAAGGCTCGCAATTCCTGGTGGATAAGTTCCAGGGTGGGAGGGTCACTCAGATGCTTGGCTAGGTTCTCAAAGACTCCCCCTCCCCTTTTCAGGGAATCCAGGTAATAGGCATGCTTGGCAGTATCTTTTGCCGAACCAGGATTCTTTTCATCAAAGAGTAGACAGGTGGTGTTCAGCCCGTCAACCAGGAAGTGGCTCCTGAGGGTTGATCCGACCTTGCTGACGCTGGAATGGGGGCATTTCCTCTTGTAGTGTTTCTCCGGTACAGGGGCAATGTTGAGGAACTTCTCTCCGTCCTCGGACAGGATCATAATGTATTGGATGGCCTTTAATTCATATCCGGGTGTGTTAAGCACCCCGTGATATTTGGCATACTCTAGGAGTTCGTTCAGCATGTGTCTTATCTTCCCCCATCTTTCAGAACTGCGGAGTCATTGAAGTCTGGGTAGTGAATAACCCCGTCTCTGATTTCTGCGTTGAAATAAGAGCGTAAAACCTTGTCTTTAATCAGGTTTTTCTTTCTGTCAAATCGGTTGGTGAAGCACTCGTAAGGGTTGAACACGTCAAAGACCATGATTCCCAGTTCCTTGTTGATGGGGGCGGGGGATTTGTGAACATGCTCGCGCTTTTCCACAAACTCCAGGTCTACGGAGTATTCTTTGATACCCATATAGGGTTTCTTGAACCACTGCCCTTTCTTCAGCCGACGAATGGCAGACTCCTCATATTTGTTCTGGGCATCCGTGGTTTGGGCGGATGTTACAATCTGTGCAGTAATCAGGTAATCCACGTTGCTAAGCCCGGTTGTGAGACGCTGGGTCCGGTTAGCCTTAGATTCTTCATCCATAGGTGTCAGGTTAAATAGGGAGGGGATCGTCTTATATTCGTTCCCATAGAAGTTGAAGTATTCGATAGGGGACAGGATTTCCACCTTTTTAGGGACCCACTGGAATTCGGGCTTCCAGAACACGTTTGACAACATGCCCCGAATAGCAGATGGTGTTGGGCAGGGGTAGGAGAATCTCTCCGACCTGAACAATGGATTTGTGAAACAAGCATATGGGCTTCTGACACGGATAAGGATGTCCCGTTGATAGGGCATTTGTGCTGCCTCCTTTCAAAGATTATTTTTTCTTGGGAGTATCTGTTATTGGGGAACGATTAAGCCAATCAAATTGGAGTAATCTGCTACATCTCTTAGAATAAAGAAATTCTCTGATGTACCTACACGGATTCCGGACTTATTAAAAAGAGGACACTCTTTTATTTTTCCAGAGGGCTGTAGTTTTTTCAGGAATTCCTGTGTGAAGACGTTTACACAATAGGCTTGTGCCATCCGCATCCATTTGCGATTTGCCCCATAAACTTCAACATCTTTACATAGCTGATCGTAGACCTTTTGATCGTAAGGCACGAGAATGCTTACGGTATCATCTAAAATCAGCTTGTAATTCTTGCCCACGTTTTCAAAGTCAATACACCGAATATCTTCACGGATGGAGGTTGCTTCGGGTTGGTTATCTGCACCCATAATGGCTTTCCGGTAAAAGGCTTTCAACATGAAATCTGTAATGCCATTTTGATAGGGGTTGGTTTTCAGGATACTCATACTCAGGCTAGCCAAGTATTGGTAGCGGGGATCGGGGTAGTGATAGATGTTGTCTACGTTGTCCTGTAGCTTGAAGATAACCACTTCCCCGAAAGACGTTAGCTTACCCTCACGGTTACAGCGCCCGATAGCCTGATCAATAGAATCTAAAGGAGCTATGTGTCGCCACAGGACAGGGAAGTCAATGTCCGTTCCTGCCTCGATACATTGGGTGGTTATCAAGACAACCGGCTGATTAGCATCTAGCAATAACCGAATCTCACTGAGGATTTTCTTCCTGTGCATGGCACACATAGATGTAGAGATATGGAAGATATTTTTGAATGCTGGGTTCAGTGCCTTGTAAGCCTTGTACGTTAAGCGTGCATCCTTTTTGGTGTTCAAGACACAGCATACTGAGGGATACGTACTTAGCAGCTTTGCCAACTCAGTTTGGTCATGAATGGTGTCCGGGTGTATCCTAATCTTGACCTTTTGGAGTGGGGGGAGCGGGGTGGTGATAATCTCTTGTGATTTCCACGGGAGAGTCGTTAGAGTGTTGATAGAGGTCTTGACATTGTTGACATCCGGCTGGGTAGCTGTCATCAGCACAAACATGCAATTGAAGTGTTCCGCCATTTCCAGCATCATAGCATAGGAGGGAGCTAACAGGTGCTTGGGTAGGGATTGGAACTCATCTATCAAGATGATTCGGTTGTGCATGTTGTGTAATTTACGGGCTTTTTGAGTCCGGTCGGTAAACATAGACTCAAATAACTGTACCGTAGTGGTAATCACGTAAGGGGAGTCCCAGTTCTCGACCTGTTGATTATACAGGTAGTTACCCGTATCCGAGGTATAGGCATTCGTGTGGTGTTCCAGAATGTAATCATTTGGGAGGAGATACCCGGAACTCTTTAGGACATCCCGATAAAGTTGTGCAGTTTGATCGGTAATAGTCAGGAAGGGCTGGGCTACGATGATTCCTACCTTGTTGAATCTCTCAGCAATTTTCAGGGCCATTGACAGGACGGAGAGGGTTTTGCCCGATCCCGTGGGGGCGGTCAGGCTAAAGACCCCGTGTCCAACTTTTGTGTTTTCTGCAAAGGTCAGGCACTGTTGTCGTAAAGCGTCCCGTTGTGTCTGCAAGATAGGGCTGGAGGTTGCCTTGGAGTTTCGGACTTGGGTTAGGAAAGTATCCACGCCTAACTGATCCTCAATAGGGTTCAGGACGGGGGGTATGGGGCGATGCTTGCCGGTGAAGTGGAACTCCGTCTGTAAGAAATCAGAGTCTACCAGGACAGACAGGATCATCCTTGTCATCAATCCAAAATGCAGATTGGTGTTTTTGGATGATGCCTGTGTGAGTAGGGGGTGTTTCAGGTACGTTTGGATCAAGTCCCATTCTCTTGGGCAATGGGTTTGGAACAGGGAAACGATTTGGTTGTAATCGGGGTCTGATAGCAATTTCTGACCCGGATGGGGGTTGGCGATTGGATCTTTCAAGTGGTTCATCATGTCTATGATGAACTGCCTGTTTTTCAGACCAATGTGGTGCCCCAAGACAGGGATGGCGGCGGACAGGTTCTTGCTGTTATCCAGGATGTATCGGAATCCCCCGGTCCAATGATCGATACCTGAACCAATGTTGTGCCTGATACGGTTTACGAAATGCTTACCAACTTTAGACATATCATGGCAAAGGGAGGCGAGGCAGATGGAGTTTTCTAACTCCTTATTCTGGAATTTGAGGGCAGTGGTTTTAGCACGGCTGTATACCCGCATAGTATGCAGGCTTAGGCTTTCTTCTTGACCTAAGAAGTTGGCAGAGTGTCCTAGAATGGTTGTGGTATCCATGCATAATACTACACGGACTAGCAGATTCTTAAAAAACTTTTTTTACCCACCAATAGGCATTTTCCCCACGCTAAGTCTCTTTTCTTCAAAAAAATCCCGTAATTTTTTGTTTTTTTGGTAATGTATTATGTAACTGGTGTTATCAGTTTTATTACCTAATAAAGGAGAATCCTGAAATGAGTACACGAGAAGATCTTATCAAGGAATTATTATCAACTGCAAATGGCTGTAAGAAGCTGGCCATCTCTATGCGGCAGCCGTTGCGTGATCGCCGTGACTATGCCTCCGTTGGCCGCAAGACCTTTTTGGTTGAGCAGTTGCCGGAGTATGCGGAACCCTTATACGAGAAAGAGTTGAATACTGTGGCATACGTTATTGGTGAAAATGGACAGTGTATTATGACCGTAACCATATCAGAAAGTAACAAGTTTCTGATTCCTCTATTTAAGATAGAGCATAAATTCCCAAAATCTATCAAGCTTGAAGAAAGTTTTTTTGATGAAGCAAGGATAGCTGCAAAACAGATTCAATCAACGGAAGATCAATGTGTATTTGCTATAGTAGACGCTATTACATACTATGAAGACCGTCCTACTGTATCTATTGAAAAAGATTTCTTAGATGGGGCCTTTAGGGAAATTAAGGATAATGGATTTCCTGTTGATAAAGTCATTATGAATCCACAGGATTTGTGTTGTGTCAAAGAATTTATAACAGAAGAGGGATATTCATTGATGCCTAAGCAACAGAAGACCTACAGGTATAATGATGTTCCTGTTTTACCTTGTATTTACTGCCCTACAGGAACTATTTATGTATGTACGTCCCCAGAGCATTTAGGGCGTATCCCTGTCAGACGAGAATTGTATTGCTACTTTGAAAATGATGAATTTGTAGTTTCAGAAAATATCGGCATAGGAGCCTTTAATCCTAAAGGCATTGTAAAAGTTCAAATTGGGAAGAAATAAAAGAGTTTATCTGGCCAACCAACTCATAACTATCTTCCATCATTAGGAGGCAAACTAGCAGGTTCTTAAAAAACTCTTTTGGTAGGGGTTTGCTCTCTTTAAGATGAAAGTTCTGATTGTTAGGAGGGGGTACATTTTGAAACTCTCGTCAAATTGGATATCCGATACTCGGTCACAGACATGTTTATATTCCAGAGCAAGTTGAGGATGCCTCCAGAGGCAGTAATTGAATTGAAAGTCATTCAAATGCTTACAGACGTCGGGGTAAGCTAGTGCATACCAGGATTGATCTTTTACACAGTAGTCAAACTGCTTGGCACTTAGTCGGGCATCTACATGATGACTATAGCAGGCTAATGCTGTACTAGGGGCTTGTAGCACGCAGTAGTCAAACTGTGAATCCTTCAGTAATTTACAGATATGCTTGTGTTTTAGGCAAGTAGTAGGGTAGTTTTCTACATATTGGCTAAACCATGTTGGGCTCAACCATACCCGAAACGCCATCCAGTAATCTCTTAACCACTCCATGTTTGACCTAATTGCCCAAGCAAGGTTTCCGCCGCCTTAACCATTTCGGCAATGGCCTCCTCAACGGGGGTGTTTTTACCGGACGGGCGTTTCCCATTCAAATCGAAGCTGCTGTGCCAGTAGCAAAAAGTGGTAACAAAGGATCTTGAACCATCGGGCTGTAGGCCTTTCCGACGTTGAGAAGCGAGAAATGAGATCCATCCTATGTGGTGTCCCGCATAGGTGACGGTTCGTGAATAAGAGGGGGCAACCCCGGTTAGGGTAATTTCAAGGGGGCGTCCCTGGAATTCCGTGAAAGCTGCAAGTTCTGTGATTTTTAGCATCTATTCTGATTTTTCTTTACACTCACCCCCTATCTCTTGATTTCCGTAGATGCATTGAAACCACGAATGAAAATTTTGATATCCCTGACAACTTCCGGTCTCGGAATCCATTCACAGTAGCTATCAATGTTGATGTCCAAGAAAGTAGAACCCTGTTCATCAACTTTCAGCACGGTAATGATTGTGCCCCGAAATTCTTTGGCAAGGCCTTTACACCGGGGGATGATGTTGCTTCTTGACTTAGCTGTTAATTTCATTAGGAACCTTCTTCCTTTTTGTTCCCTAAAAAATAGGGTCATCATCCCACATAAACATCTTCTGTCGTTGGGGATGTGTGATATACTCCATCTTTTTCTCAGCTTCTTTCAAGGTATTCTCGGTGTAGTAGACCATCCAGGTAACGTTGTCGGTTACCTTGTACTGGGCACCTTGTTGGACAATCCGGTAACCGTATTTCCCAATCTTCACTGTCTTTACTTTTTTCATGATGGGACCCTATTCCTTGTAGTCATTATCCTTCTTTCCCACACAATGACTACACGTTCAAGGGTAGGATTAAAAAGGATTATTTTCTTTTTGTCCAGTCAGGTAGAAGAGTCTAGCCACACGACCACCGGCCCCTGGCGTTGAGCGCCATCTTCCTGATGAATTCCTCTGTGCTTATGGACTCCATGTTATCCCGCTCTATAATTGCAGTCTTGATCTGTCGAGCCATCGTTTCCTCTGATCCCACTCGGATATCCTCCCTGACTTCGGCTAGTGCAGCCTCGACAGTTGCACCCCCACCAATGATTGCACCAGATGTTGATTCCGCTACAAAATAGCCAGCCTCCTCCGGGCAAAACAGCACCCCAAAGTACCCTTTGCCAAGATCATGTTTCTCAGAAACCGGGACTTCCGCCTTCCGGTTCTGCCAAATCTCCCCACCCATCGTGAGCGGAAGGTACATCTTTGTCCACACCCACATGGCCGTATTCTGGGATTGCTTCTTAGGCATTGACGTGTTCCTTTCATTACCTGTCTAACCACATAATGACTACACGTTGGACACCGGAGTTAAAAAGATTTACCCCATTTTATCCACTCCGTGTCCCAAGGGTTTGTCCTTGTACAGGTCCCGGATTTCCTTCTGCATCATTCGGGAATACACCTCCCCGTATTGCAACGGGGTCAGCGGTTCTTTTTTCAGACACAGTTTGAATTGCTTGGCCGTCAGCCGCCTAAAGGCATGCTGGTGGGCCAAGGCAACCCAAGGGTTACTCCGTACACAGAAGTTGAACTGCTTGTCGCTTAAGCGACCGCAAGCATGTTCATATTCCAGTGCTGCCCCCGACTCCGCTTTTGCACAGTAATCCAGTTGGGCATCATCTAACCGGGCACAGGCGTGTTCACAGGCCAATGCGGTTAGCGGATACAGCTTAATGCATCCGTCAAACTGTGCCCGTGTCAACCACTTGCAGGGGAGGGGGTATTCCAGGGCCACACGAGGCTCCTCTTGGACACAGTAGTTGTACTGCTGGGCATCTAGCCTAGCACACACGTACTCCGTCCTTAAGGCCACGTCCGGGTACTCATGGACACAAAAATTGAACTGTTCTGCATCCAGGTGCTTGAGAGCATGCTCAAACTCCAGGGCGGTGTCTGGATTCTCCCGTACACAGAAGTCGAATTGCTCCGCATCCTGCAAAAGCCGGTTACAGCTATGTGCATGGGCAATCGCTGTCCATGACTTACTCCGGACACAGTAATTAAACTGCTCGGGGTTGAGCCGGTCACAAACATGCGGGTATTCCAACGCAGTGGTTGGATGTTCACGGATAAGGATGTCAAACTGCATGGCGGAAAGCCCTGCACAGACGTCCTTGTCCCTTAAAGCCTCCCGGCTACTATCCACGTATCTCTTTTTTTCCTTCATCCTCGTCCCTTTCTGGTTCAGTTTATCAAGATGCACATATCCACATAAATAACTACACGGGAAAGTATGTAATTAAAAATAATTATTTTTATGTATGGGGATGTAACTAAAAATGAAAAGGGGGATAGAATGACTCTATCCCCCTTAAGTGGCTGGAATGGTTTGGGTTTACGGGAAGTCCACAGTTTCCGTTATGTGATAAACCAAAGGGGGTGCGAGGATCTTAATTTGCGCCTGTAGTTCAGTTATAAGTGCCTGAAGCTTGGTTAGCTCCAGTGTTTTCTCTGGAGTGTTTAGGGCAGAGTCAAGGCGGCTTGTTAGATAGCCGCTAATCCCCGCTAGGCGGGTCAGAATCTCCTGGCTATCATGGTTTACACGATTGAGGATGGTTTCCGTAACCATGTGCTTTCTCTCCTTTAACTTTATCTAAACCGGGGCATAATTCTTAAATTCCATCGAGTATGTGGCACGTCCTTGACTCAGCGACCGCAGATTCGTTGAATACCCGAACATGTTCCGTAGCGGTGCATTTGCTTTAATGACCCGCGAGTTAAGCCGCAGTTCCATTCCCTTGATCTCGCCTTTGCGGCTGTTCAAGTCCGCAATGACATCGCCTACGAAGTTTTCCGGCGTCACGACTTCAAGCAGCATGACCGGCTCCATCAAAACAGGAGCGGCTTTTTCCAACGCCTGCCGCGTGCAGAAGTTGGCCGCAGCCTGGAACGCGAGCGCGTTCGATTCGTCTTCCCGTGTTTTCACCGACTCAAGAACGATCTTGATGCCGACCATCTGATAACCAAGCACCGGGCCGCTGTTGAGCGCACTCTGCGCACCGTTGTGAACCGCTTCAAGCATCTCTTTGGTGAACAATCGATCCGGTCGGATCTGGCTCACAAAGTCAATGCCCGCTCCGTCATCCTTACCTTCAATGCTCAGTGTCAACTCGGCAAACTGCGTTTTGGCCGCTAACTGGCGCTCGTAGCGGAACGTTTCGGTCACCTTCCTGGTAATGGTCTCACGGTACGCCACCTGGGGCTTGCCGACATTGGCCACCACTTTGAACTCGCGCTTGAGCCGGTCCACGATGATCTCCAGGTGAAGTTCACCCATACCGTGGATGATCGTCTGTCCGGTGTCCGCGTCAACCGTCACCTTGAAGGTCGGATCTTCCAGAGCCAGCCGTTCCAGCGCCTCGGAAAGCTTTTTCTCATCCTCGGTGCTCTTGGGTTCGATGGCGATGCGGATAACTGGTCGTGGGAACTCGATGCTCTCCAGCACAATGGGCGTGGTCTGGTTGCAGAGCGTGTCACCGGTGGCCGTAAATTTAAGCCCGACCACCGCGACGATATCCCCGGCTGAAACCTCTTCCACTTCCTCGCGTTTGTTCGCATGCATTTTCAGAAGCGATTGTAACCGCTCTTTTTTGCCGGTACGCGGGTTGTAGACCATCGCACCCTTTTTAACGCTGCCGGAATAAATCCGCAAGAAGGTCAGGTGGCCAACGAAGGGGTCTGTCCAAAGCTTGAAAGCCAGCGCGCTAAAAGAAGCTTCGGGGGCTGCCGCTCGCTCGATCCGTTCGTCCTCGCCTTTGCGCGGGTCAAAGCCCTGCACGGGCGGAATGTCGGAAGGAGCGGGAAGGTAACGGATAACGGCGTCCAGAAGCGGTTGTACACCTTTGTTCTTGAAAGCCGATCCGCAGAACGCCGGGACGATTTCGTTAGAAATCGTGGCCTTGCGAATCGCGTTTACGATTTCACCAGTGTTCAGGGGCTTTCCTTCAAGATAACGTTCGATGAGTGATTCATCGGATTCAACCGCAGCCTCCACCAGCATCTGCCGGTATTTCTCAGCTTCCCCAAGCAGTTCTTCGGGAATGTCATATTCTTCGACAACCATTCCCAGATTTTGCTCAGGATAGCGATAGGCTTTCATCTCAAGCAAATCCACGATACCAGAAAACCGATTTTCCAATCCGATGGGTATTTGCATGATGACGGGTCTGGCTGCCAGCCGGGTCTTCATCATCTCAACTGCACGAAAGAAATCAGCACCTACTCGATCTAATTTGTTAATGAACGCGATGCGCGGGACGCGGTATTTATCCGCCTGCCGCCATACAGTCTCACTCTGGGGTTCCACACCGCCGACGCCGCAGAAAACGACGACCGCCCCGTCCAGAACCCGCAAACTCCGCTCCACCTCGGACGTAAAGTCCACATGACCGGGCGTGTCGATGATGTTGATGCAATGGTTTTTCCAGAAGCAGGTGGTGGCCGCACTGGTGATCGTGATGCCCCGTTCCTGCTCCTGCTTCATGAAATCCATCACGGTATTGCCGTCATGAACCTCACCCATCTTGTGGGAAACACCGGTGTAGTAAAGAATCCGTTCAGTCGTTGTGGTCTTGCCTGCATCAACGTGCGCCACAATCCCGATGTTGCGAATTCTGCCGAAGTCTGTTTTTGCAGCCACGTCTACCTTCTTTAGCGTCCCATCGTTTCTGTCCTGGTGGAGCCAAATTGATTATGTTTACGGGAAGAACGCCTGAATCTTTTGGACATATGCTTACTCCTTTAATCCCAAGAATGTTTTTCATTAGGGGTCAAGGTGGACAAGGCAATGCGCAGACCCGCAACTTTACCGGACTGCCATTCGGTGAAGTCCTGGCCGCACACTTCGGTAATTCTGTCTAGCCGAGTTTTCAGATCCTCGATACAGGCATTCAGGCGGATTACTTCATCCAATAATTGGGGGGCTGCTGCCATCAGTACGGAGTTTGCCCGTATTTCGGCTGTGGTCATACCCTTGTTTTGGGAATAGTCCCCGTGGCAGGAAGCCGTAACTGGGCCCTCCTCCGACTGGACAAGGAAAAGCACATTAAACCAGTTTCCGGGGGTCCGATCCTTGGTATCGTCTATCAACTTTTTCAAGTCCATTGGAATAGTCCTTTCTTAATATTGAGCGTTTTCCCGTGCCCTTTCCAATTGGGCCAGCATTTCGGCGGTGCGGGATGCACGAGCAGCATACCAGCGTGCATTTGCTGAATCATTTGCAGCATAGTGCTCACCGGCGCGGCAGTCATCTTTTGCCATGTGTTCAATCAAAATTTCCCGTAAACCTTCCACCTGGGATGCTGTAAGGGTCAATGTACAAGTCAATTCGGTTGTCATTGTCTTTCCTTTCTCATCGTTTTCATCCTGTTAAAGTTTTCGAGATCCACTTTCATATTCTATTCATCCTCCCAGTTTCGGGTTCCTAATCTCCACTTTCTTCAGTCTGTTCTTCTTCAGTCTGTTCTCGTTGGAAACGTTCATACCCTCTTTGATATGCAAGGTTCCAGTTGAATTTAAGGGTCCCTTTGGTGGGACTGTACGTATAAGTCACGTTCTCATTGAGGGAGCCATAGCGTACTCCCAACCCATTCAATTTCACAGAAAGCTCTTGCGCCATCTTTTGAGCTTCCTTAAAGGAGTGGACAGCTATAGTCTCAAGAGTAATAGGATTTTCAACTCTCCATTGTGCCATTGTCCGGTTCCTTTCGTTGTTATCCATCCTAACCACATAATGACTACACACCCGAAGTCATAATTAAAAAAAGGATTCCGTTAAGAATCCCTTTTCCCACTTAAAACTTGTTGATTGCTTCCCGAACCCGAAGGGTTAACTGATATTCCTCCAGGTAAATGTACACATCCTGGTATTCCAGGTGAACTCCATTGGTTTTGGCAATCCCTACTTCGGCATGTGCCAAGCGGCGAATGTCGGCATCTGTCATATCCTTATGGACAGGGTGTTCATGGTTCAAGTAGTAATCTGCTGCCAGTTTGTAGACGGGCAAGCCCGCGAGTAGGTCATCTAACTCTGCCTTCACTTTGTCCTCAAGAACTTGTGCCTTTTCTGAGGGTTTCAGGATGTACTTATTTCCTGCCCATTCTTCACTGTACTCAGCAGATAGCCGAACAAGCAATTCCTGGACATTATCACTTTCCAGGAATTCAACAACAGGGGAAGTGTCTGCACACCCCGAGGGGATCTTGCCCAAAAGCCGGACTCTATCCCACTCCCCCGGGACTGTGTCCCCATAGGTTGTCCAGGTATAGATGACGGCGTTTCCTGGACTGTAAATAACCCAGTTATTCCACGGCTGTTGAGGGTCATTGCCAAATGTTTTTGGGATATCAACCTTAACCATCGGATTATCCTTTCAGTGGGAGTTCCACCACTTCAAACATCTCTGCATACTTCTTATCCGGACCATTCAGCATCCTGAGGTGGGCGGACTCTGCTCCTCGTCGGGTACCCCAGATTTTCATCTGCTTGAGAGGGGTTCCGCAATGAGTGAAACTCCCGTCCTGTTTGACTCCGGACACCACCCAGAGGGTTTTCTTGGAGTCATCTGGGTGCTTGCTTATGATAGCGAACGTTCCCACCTATTCCTCCTCCGTGTCATTGTCACAATAAGCCAGGATCTCATGCAGTTTCCCGTAATCGCCCAAAAGGTCAATGAACTTGGTACGGGCCAGTTCCGTCTGGAACCACTTTTCTTTGGTTACGAGGTGGCCATCTTTGCCCTCGTACTGAATGAACCTGATTCCGTAATTCTTTTCCATTGTTCTAACCCTTTCGTTTGTCATCCTAACCACATAATGACTACACGAAAGAAGGACGAATTAAAAAGCTAATCCCCGAAATATCCAGAGAAGTAACCTCCGTTCATCCCTACCGCCAGTAAATGATATATCCGGCTTTCCGGCGGGCTTCGTCACGCTTGAGGGATCTTACGGCATCCTCATGCAGGTCCAATTCGAAGACATTCCCCTCTGGGGCGGATTCCTGCTCATCACAAATGATATCCGCCATATGAATAGCCATAGCGGGCCACTGATGTTTGGTAGTAGTTACCTGGGCGTCCATCAGAACCACCCCGTTGTGCTTGACTGTGAAACGATGTTCCATGACTATTTCTTCCTTTCAGGTTTGCAACACTGCTTTTCTATGAAATCCGCAGCATCGTAGAGTCCTAACTGGTTTGCCACCTCGTGTAGGGTCCGAAGCTGATCCTCTAAGGATGCTTGGGTTTGGGGCAGACGTGGGATGGCTGCCATTTCTTCAATTGTTAGTAAAGAAGCCATTCCTAAATTTCCTTTACAGCCGCCAGGGCATATTTCAGAATGTTGTACACCGTAGCCAGATCTTCATCCGACAACTGTTCCATAGCCTGGGGGTTGGCTGCACCTTTTTTAACCGTCTGGATACGAATGTACCGGGACCGGTCCTGGATATCCTTTTCAGTGGGGACAAACCAGGACATGCTGTCAAATCCATGTCCCGTGGTCATGTCCTTTTTACGAATCACAACCCCCGACTTGGTGACCCAAGTCGTTTTGGTTTCACGTTCTACGGTCTCCGTTCGGAAGGGCACCCATCTGCTGTCCTTGGTCATCAGAATTGTTCCCACTTTAATTTCGTTCTCAGTCATAATCATCTCCTTTACTTTCTTATCCCAGTCACATAATGACTACACGTTGAACACTGGAATTAAAAAATTGTTTTCTTCAGATATGCTTCCTGATAAGGATTTAGTTTATCTTGCACATATATAAACATATAAAAGTCAGACAATGTAATAATGTACCCCTTGAGAATCTCATCGAACTGGACAGGCGTCAGTCGTTGACAGGCCTTCTTCTGTACTGCTGCCCGAGGGGATCTTCTTACACAGAAATGGAATTGTTCAGGACTAAGCCTTTCCAGAGAGTGATTATAACTCAATGCTAAATCAGGACTTGTCTTGATGCAATAATCAAATTGAGCATCCGACATCCGGACAACAGCATGCCTAGAGAATATGCTACTTCCTGGAAAGATCCTTACATACTCATCAAACTGGATATCGGTTAGGCGGTCAACTACATGTTTATATGTAGTAAGATCCCAGTAATATTGTTTACACATGAGTTCAAACTGGATTCTGTCCAAACGGCTGCATAGCTTCTCTGTAATGAAAGCAGTTCTTGGGCACTCGTCTACACAGGACTCAAATAGGGTTTGAGGGAGATATTCCCCATCCTGGAGTAGGGCTTTTTCAGGGTTTCGTCTAACCCGGTGCTCTAGCTGAAGCTTACGTTTTTGCTTCTTAGTCAGCATCGGCTTTCTGAATCCAAGCTTTTTGATAGGAGTTCATTCTTTCCTTGATATGTTCAAAGAGGGACGGGGTCCTCCATGCCTCTTTGAGACAATTATCAAACTGCACGGCAGAAAGCCTTGCACAAGCATAATGATATTATAAAGCACAGTCAGGAACTTCTCGGATGCACCTGTCAAACTGCGCGGCGGAAAGCCCTGCACAGATATCATCCGGAAGTTCCAGAACAGCCCAAGGTTTTTCAAACATAATAGTTAATCCTGTTCTCTAGGGACTCATCCTTTATTTGTGCCTCTTTCATAGTCCTGCTGCCTGCCTAATGTTTTGAGCACCAAGCTTTCTGATAGAGGTTCATTTTATCCATAATAAAGGAGTCGTACTGCTTAAGGGGATATCTCTTTATGCAATCATCCAACTGTTTGACCGACATCCGGTTGTAGATGTGGGCATAACCTAGTGCAATCCCCGACCACTTTTTGATGAGGCTGTCAAACTGCTCGTCATTTAGTCGTCCACAAAAATATTTTGAGCCCGGAACAGCCCAATCAAACTTAGTAATATATTCATTGCACAGTTCGTCGGAGAGTCGGGTAAGAATGTGATCATAGCCTGCAGCATCCCATAGCTCCCCGCTCTCAGCAACCAGGGTGTTTAGTTGATCATCTGTTAAGGAATCACAATAAGCTTTATCCTGGTATAGAGAAACGAGGATCGTGTGGATAACGGGAAGGGTATATTCTTTTACCACTTCTACGCCGGGTTCTGGTAGCATTAGTATTCTGACCTCAACACGATGCATTTTGTGAGTCCCGTAAGGTCTGAATCCGGGAAAGGTTGACCGGACTCTTCCTCATCACTCACAAACCACACAGCATTCCCTGCGGCATCCCACCATTCTATTTCCACATCAAACTCATGTCTAAACCCGGTTCCGTCCGTTTGATCAGAGAGGACGACCTCCATATCATCTGGGTAGGCATCCAGCAACTCTTTGAGTTCTTTGGCTTTCATAGTGACTCCTTGGCTTTCGATAAAGCCTTTGAGTATATAGTGTAGGCCAAGTCTATTTCTGGATTGTGGGACTCTGCCTTTACAAAATCCTGAAGGGATTCGTCCAACCGGGAATACCACTGTAGGTGTGTGGCATCACTAAAGAAATCCCGCTCTATCTGCACAATATCCTCAAACAGTACCTCGAAATCTCTCAAGATCAAGTAATCATTCAGGATATGCTGAAGCATGTGAATGGTGGTGTTCACCCTAGCACGAAAGATCACTTGGCTGCTGTCTAGCCATATGATCCGAAACCACTCCAAGTGCCTGCTGCACATGCTGATCAAGGTTTTGTCAAGTTTTGTGTTTTCAGCAGCCATAATCATTCATCCATTGGGTCGGCCACTGTGAGTTTGACGCTCATGGTGTCATAGATTGTGGCAAATATTTCGTAAGTTTCACCATCCACCGTAAGCTGTACTGAAGCTTCTAAACCGAACTCTAGCCCAATTCCTTTTTGGGCTAGTTTGGCTATAAGCTTGTCCTTTACGTCTTCATGCATTCTGGGGATCATCCTTTTCATATTTCAGGTAATGGATCTCTTCTTTCAGACAGTAAATCTCTTCCTGTGCAGCCGTTAACTCATATTGAGCCTCTCCCAACCGATATTCAAGGGAGGATTCCAGAACTCGCTGGTTCCAGTCATCCCTTGCCTGATCAGCGGATCTGACATTGAATGAAAACCCACACCGGCCACACCCAATGTAAACACCATCAGACGTTTCAGGATCTACGTTCTGCATAACAATCTGATCATCTTTCCCACAAAAGGGACAAGGTTTCAAGTCATCTACCATAATCTTCACCTCCCAGAGCAGTATGCCGAATATTGGCGTTCACATCTTTCTGAGCACAGATAGCCCCCATCGTAAATCATTTCTCCACAGTTAGGGCACATCCCCGTGGGTTCTTGTGGAGGGTTTTCCTCATCTAGGGCACAGTATCTTCCCATCGTCCCCTTGGATGGGAATTGGGCAGCCGTTGGGTCTATGACCTTTTCCCCATCCCAAAGCCACCAATGTTCCCGCTGTCCCCAGATAGGACAATGGTAGTGACCCCTAACTCGTTCTAGTTCAGGGAAAGCCTCTTGCATTTCCAGGGTTGCTTCCGCACATTTCCCGTAAGCAGATTCCGCCGATGGGAAATGTGCTGCAATCCACTCTTCATAGTTACTCACTAAGGATATCCTTAATCTCTTCCAAGTGTCTCAACACGTCTTCACTTGGTCTGAAGGGGTGCAAAGGGTCCTCCGCCCGGTCTGGGTCTGTCCAGTGCTTCAAAGATGGCAGATATTTCTCTGCACACAGTGCCGGGGTCAGGACTTCTTTCCACTCATTCCCAACCTTGAAGTACAACATAACTGCTACGGAAGTCCAGAAGGGGACGTCTTCCGCCATTTTTGGCTGGTTATAAAAGTGTGGCTTTTTTCGGGGATGCAGTCCCCAACTAATAGCTTCGCTTACACATTCCAAGAGAAGCCGACTTTCTCCCGGTGTCCATTCTAGGTTGTCTTTCATCATAGATCCCCTGCTTTCTCAAGATCCTCTAATATCCACCATTCAAAGTCTTGGGGGTGGCTTAGCCCATATTCCAGGGCATTCTTGTATTGGGCTTCACACATTTCTGGAGTCAGGCATACTTCCTGCTTAGGGCGGTAAGAAGGTCGGTCATCCTCTTCTGACATCAAAATAGCCACACTGTGCCAAGATCCTAGATAGTTCTTTTGTACGTGCCACATCTTTTCCTTTAGTTGGATGTAGGCCCAACTCTAAGGCATTACTTACAGATTCCAAAAGAAGTGTGTACACGTCATCCATATTGGAATTACTCATGCCAGCCTCCGTAGAGATTGATCTTCAGAATGGTGATATGCCAATTCCACTGCCACCATTCCCATGTCACCTGCTTTGAAATGTCTACTCTTAACAGATGATATGTTGGATAGCAGGATTTTGTGTAATAGAAACTAGGCCAATCATGTTTCATTATTCTCAGTCTCCGTGAGTCTGCTTAGGATATCATTGACATAGGCAGTTATGCGACGTTCGTCCGCATAAAAGGACTCCGTAGCCATACTAGCCACTGTCTGGATAGCTTCCACCGCTTCCGAAAGCCTCTCTTTCAAACGGGCTTCTGACTCGCGGAGAGTTTCCAGTTCTTCAAGATAATCATGAGACTGTAAGGTGTCCAGTTCCTCTTGAGACGGGGCTTCTTCGTGTCTTAAACCTCTCAACGCAAGTTGCATAATCACGGGGTCATCCGTCTTGGCAGCAATGGCTGCAAAATAGACATCGGCATTCACAAGAGCAGCTTCCATTTGCTGTTCCTCTTTTATCAGTTGCCCTATCTCCTCGTCTTGTTCCACTGCCAGTTCAAGTAAGTCTTTTGCGGATTCCATCAGATAGCAATCCGCCATAGTTGCTTTTCCAAACCGACAGATAACGGATTCCCCCACCTCCAGCCACCAACTGGAAACCCCTTCCACGGGGATACCATAGCTGTCCACGTCAAACCCCACATTCCAGCCACCCGGTGTAAGGTCTTGGCCATCACCTATCCGCTCCAGAATTGCTTTGAGGGTAGGATTAGGCATCTTTTCAGACACCCCTCTCCACGCGCAGGGTAATGCGGTCATCGTCCTGAAGGGCATCAAACTGCGCTTCAGTCATGTTTTCGACCCGCAGTTCAGTCATCTTGATCCGACCTACGTTGGTGACCTGTTCGCCCATCCCCCAGGTCTTTACTTGGTACCCGCGTTTCCGCAGGTAAGAAGCACGACGGCGGGCATCCCGGCCCCCCGTATCGTATTTTTCGGTTTGGGTGTAGCCCGAGACATATCGAAACGTCATCTTCAAGTAGCAGATGGGGGATGTCGGGTTAGTCATGGCTGGGGTCCTTTGTCCTGGGTTAAGATCCCTTTTACATAATAACTACACGAAAACCCCGACGATTAAAAAGAAAAGGTGAAGATTTCTCCCCACCTTTTCAGCTATAAAAGGGCTCCCTCAAGTCTTAGGTTTCCGGGGGTGCTCTGACAGTTGTCGGCATAGTGTTTTTATCCTTCTACAATGAAACACCGGGTCGCTGTATATTTCAGGGTTTCGGGTCCGATGCTCTTCAAGCAGATCGTCTCAGGGTATCTGCGGTGCAGTTCATTCGTAAATTCTTTCCGTGTCATAGCCTACCTACTCCCCTGCTTTGATGTGTTTCACGTAAGCACTGTGGAACAGTCTCAACTCAGCTTCAGAAACTTCCCGCCCGGACATGTTTTGAATGAAGGTGCAAAACATGTCCACATGATGGGGATCAGGCTCCAAGTCGTATTCCCCCATTGTCAGCCGCTCTTCGGCTAGATCCGTGGCTAATTCGACAATGGATTCCTTAGTGGGTTCCATGTTCTTTCCTTTCTTAGAAAAGAGCACAATCTCCGCAATGTTTTATTTTGGGGTTATCCCTCGAACGGGTCCTCCAGATCATCATCCAAAAACCATTCTGCAACCGCTCTGGCAACTTGTTGTGCTGTCATCGCCGGATAGAGATTTTCATCATCTTCCAAATTCGCCATGCGGTTCATAAAATCTTCAACTTGTACCCTTGTTTTCATCTTTTTCTTCCTATAGGTTAAGGAGCCGTCAGAAGCAGGCCGGGACGACCATCGTCCCATACGGTCTGAACGTGGCTTTCTGACCAATCATTCTCGGACAGGATATTGCAGCAAGCTATCCTCGCCGCTTCCTTCTGCTCTTCAGTGGGGAAGATATAGCACCTTCCGCCCCGGACATTCATTGACGCCGTGCCCCCGTTATCTTGGCAGGCATCCACCATGTCACACAAGGTGGCCTGACTGCTTCTGGTATGGCCGGGCTTGGGGTGGTGCATGTCATAGACCTGGATGGCTGCATCCATTGCTTCCGCAAAATTCAGGGCCTGTTCTCGCAAGGCCTCCAGGTATTCCCTCGTGGGGGGGTTTCCCGACAGACAGCCGGTAAACGCCTTGTTCATCTGGGCCTGGGCGTCTTCTTTTGTGGATCGTGCTTCGGTAGTCATTTGGGTTCCCTTTCATCAAGTAGTTTTCCATCTAACCACATAATGACTACACGTTCAAGGGAGGGATTAAAAAGAATTCTTTACTCCAAATCCTTATCTATTTCCTCCTGCAATTTGGCATGCTGTTGCCCAGATAGAATTTTCTTTTTCAGAAAGGCCATCAAGGAGTCTTTCCTGAGAAACTCCCCATCATCCCCATTATAATAGGCAATGAAGTAAGTTTTCATTTCCTCCGGAACGGGAGTGTATTCTTGCATATATTCCATTCCTTGCTGGATGAGTTGGGTGTGCTCCTTATCCTCTACCAGATGGAAATAAGAATCATCGATGAAGTTGCCCAGGAAGCTGTTGAACCCCTCGATTCCCTCTAGGGAACGGAGATCCCCACCAACATTTCGGAACACACTCCAAAAATCAGTGGGATTCATTTCTTCCACTAGGGACACAATGTCTTTGGTGAAGGGGTCCTCCTTAAAGCGAAAGTATCTGTCCACGGCATCTGTCAGCCGTTGGGTGAAATCCTGGTACAGGATATCTTTAAGTGCTTCTTTGTTCATCTGCTTGTTTCCCTCCATAGACTAGCCCTCTTTTCCCATCTTCAAGCGCGGTTCTATCCTCCCCAGCCTGTTCTGTGTACACGGAGTTAACAGTGCTAACCCATTTATCAAATTCCTTCTCTCCTAGCTTAACTACATAATTGAAGGAACCGCTGCCCCTTAAGCCCACGGGGAGACCATCCTTTTCTACCCGACAAGACCAATGACCCTCCCATGTTGATTGATAAATTATCAGTGTAATGTCCCCAGAGGTTTTTGTATACGGGATATCAGAAATCATTTTGTGACCTTACCTTTGTAAATTACAGGGGACATCCAGCCATATTCATCATCTTCTGTTGTCTTCTCCTTTGTTTGTTCTCTTAATAACCACATTTTCTGATAATCGTTCATTCTGCCCACAACATGCTCTATCCTAAATATAGATGCAGCATCCTGCCGTTCCTGATTTCGTTTGATACAATCATCAAATTGGGTATCCCCTAAACGCCTACAGGCATGTTTATAGTGCAGAGCACAGTCCGGTTCCTCCCTAACGCAATAATCAAACTGCTCTTGAGAAAGACGTTTGGTTATCTCTTTAGAACCCAAGGCTTCATTCGGGTACCCCCGTACACAGTAGTCAAACTCATCCTCCTTTAGGAAATGCACGGTTCGGATTAGATGTGCCAAGGAGTTTATCTGGATATGGTTATCTAACCAACTCATAGGTGTCGGCAATGTTAATCTCCGCATGCTCATCCAGGAAATGCTGGAGTTCCTGCCTTGTAAACACCATCCAAGGCTCGCCTGGATACAGACAAGGAGGCACTGCTCTCATTCGATCATTCAAATCCCCGTCTACCATGACATCAGCCATTCCATCATAGTTTTCATGGTTGCACTGATTGTGGTAGTCTTGTTCCCGAAATAAAAGGGATATGGGGATAATGTCCCCAGTAGAGTTCGCCCACTCCCATGCCAGCTTGTCCACAAGCTTCACTTCATCCCCTAGGAGGACGCTGTAGTAAGTAGGCATTCTACACCCCTGGCTCATACATAGTAGTGATGAATCAGATTCTTGGCATCTCTCAGTTTCTCAGCTTCTGAATAAATCCTGGTTCTGGGATTAATGGGACTCATACTGACCCCAACCCGATTAGTTGCATAGTCCAAGCCTTCATATTTTGAAATGTGCCCAACCCACATTCCGAATTTCTCAGCTAACTTAAGGGCAATTATATCGGTCAGGGCATCAATCTGGAATGTAATATTAATCCATTCCAAAGCCCCCTCATACTCGTCATGTGCACAGAGACATACTACAGGTTCCACAGCATACTGATTGTAGGGCTTGAGGACATCATAGAGCATTCTTTTGATGACTAAACCCTCTTCCGTATTGTTTAGTAGTTTCTTGACCATGCCGGATTACACCTCCGTCTTAGTGTTGTCAAACATTTTCCGTGCGGTTGGCATTTTAGGTATCCCTTTCTGGTTCAGCCAAATATTCTTTCAACGGTGCGTTCTCTTCGTTCATCCTCTGTTACGTTCCAATAACGATCTTTGCAGTTTCCACGCCCTCTGTTGCAACAAAACGCTTGTTGGTAAGACCGTTTGATAAACTGTTTTTCACAAGTGGGGCAAATAACAGTTTCCCCAACCTTGGCCCCTTTGGCCATCCGATAACGATCTGTCATACAACCAATTGCACACATTTGCATTGATTGTATAAATTCGTCTTCCTCTTGTTTTCGATCTGGATCATCACCCATTGGTAGTATCCTCCTGTAAAGAGGTGGTTATTTCTTTCTGTAGATATCCTTAGTGTGGGAAGCTGGGGTCATCCAGCACATCATCATAGCAACTGCCCTCGTCTGTGTACTGGTTGTGCTCTTTAACTTCGGAGTAGAGATGAAGGAACCTTTCAATTTGCCAAGCCCGCTCTTCATCAAAAGCCTGACACCAACCAATACTCTCACGAGCAGCATCCGCTGCTTTAATAGCACAGGCTTTCACTGTCCCTTTAATAAAGTCCCAAGCAATGTCCCAGTTGGCATCCAACTCGTCTGCATCATATTCTACGGAACCACAACTGCCTGTCAGGTGAGCAACGTGCTGCCGAAAATCCGCCACCATTTGAAGGGCCGTTGCTGACTTGTCAGGGGATCTGTCCCCCCGCAGAGAAAACAAAGCTGCCTCAAAACCACAAGTATCCAGGATTTCCGGGAATGAAATTTGGGTTGTGTCCGGGGAATCCGGACAACGCTCAGCAAAGGCTGCTTGGGTTTTCCTCAGCCACCCTAACTCCACGTAATGTTCCATCATCTCTTTCCTACCTTTCGGTTAAAGTTCATCTCTAGCATAATGACTACACGAGAGAGGGATGGATTAAAAAACTATTCTTTGCCCTGGCTGTGTAATCATCACCCTCAAATTCATCTTTCAGTTCCAGATACCTCGCATACTATTTTTACCCCTTTAATCCAGTTTGGTTATTTCCGGGTACTGTCTATCAGCAATTCACATGTTGGTTGAAAAGTTCCATCTTCAATTTCCTTAGCCACATCATCTCGAATCTTGCCGTATCGATTTATTTCAACAGTGGATCGAGAAAAATCATTCATATCTTTCGGAATGGGATTATTTTCGTTAAATTTATTGAGTCTTGTAAGAATTTCAAGACGCAAATCAGACTGGGATAGTGCATAATGATATCCGTATTTCTTTACACAAGCATCGTTTCTTGAAGTCATTACAATTTCTCCCAAGGTTTCCTTAATGGTGGCTGCCGTCCAACAGTTCCTTGACACTATAATCCGGAAAAACATTATCCCCTTCTTCCCTGCGAAGAATCAGGTTGACCTTTACGCACGGATAACCTCCCTCTTCCATCAGGAAGCCCCTCAGAAACCGGAGGCCGTTCACCCTGTTAGACAATGCTGTAGATGGGGCCCGCCCTTTACCCGGATTGAACACCTCGCGGATTCCCGCAAATGAGTAATCCGGATACAGCTTATGAATATTGTCATTAACCACCTCATTCATAGCCTTCAGGGCATCCGTTTTCAGATCTTCATCCATGTGCTTATTCCTCCTCACTCTTAAATTCAATGCTAGCTGCCGAAGCCCGACTGATGCTTGTCTGCTTGGAACCCTTGTATTCACTGTGGTCCTTCACGGTGAAGTCAATAACCGCACTGTCCCCCGCCTTGGCATAACGATGACCGTGCCCCGTGTCAACCTTCAACCCACCGGAAGTGAACCATTTCAGGCTGTGCCCATCCTCGGTTTTGAGGATGTACAAACAGATTGTCTCACCATACCGGCTGTAGTTGCTTTCCCCAACCTCAATAATCCGGCTAATTTTTACCCCGATTCTTTGTCATGTATGCCATGCCTGCTGCCTAACCCCTTCAGGCAAGAAATTGAGTAGTTGCTCAAATATCTTGGTTTCCCCTACCTTGCAGCCAAGAATCGAACTTGTCATGATGATCCTGCCGCGATCCTGTTTCACTATTTCGGGGAACTCCGGTAAGGGATGCAAACTCATTCCACCGGTCATTCATCCAGAAGATAAAACCGCACATGCACCCACCCGGCCATTCTTCCTTATCGGCCTTCAACATTCCCTCCGGGTCACCTTCATGGCCTTTAGCCTTGCAATATGCCAGATATCTGGGATTCCACTCCATATCAGGCTCCTTTCTTCTCAACCAATCTTAGATTGGGGTTGGGGTTCCTGCCATTGACTGTCCAACCTGCATATGTAGAAGGTTTTCCGGGGCACCGGATACTTCCGCTGAAATCCTTTGTTCTCTCACGGTACACAAGGTCCACCACCTTGTACCCCTTCCCTTTTGTGACATAGTCCTTATCCAAGGACACAAGGAAGTCGTCCTTTTCAATCAGAGTGAAGGCAGACGGTTCAACTTTTGGGGGCCCGTCCAGACGTAAGATCCGTTCCCGAAGGATTTCGATAGCCCCTTCCTCAGTCCAAGCATTAACCTTCAGGGTAACAGGCAAAGCAATCCGGGGTGTTTGCACTTTAAAAATCCATAGAATCATTGGGTTTCCTTTCTATAAAACCTTTTCCCACCCGGCGGGTTTACACAGCCATTGTTCCCCCTGAACCTCAATGATGTCCCCCACCGATGTGGAGCGGTAGGATTTATTTTCCCAACGATCCACTTCTGGGTTATCCCACCAGGGGGAGTCAATGTGATTGGTGAGCCGAAAAGCCTCGCCTAAAGATGTGGTGAGTACAAGGGCTACAAGAGTGTAAGATGCCGCCTTTTTACCATCGAAGGTAGGGTTGTCAGCATGATAAACCACGTATTGATCCATGAAGAGAATCCCCTTTCTATAGTTGTGGTGGTCAGGCCTTCTTCAGGAAATCAAAGAACTCCTGGATATCGATAGGCTCCGTTGTATCCCGGTAATCCCCCGCCAAGTCCACCACGTACTGCAAAAGCCTTTCGTCCTTGTATGTAGGAGGGACCATCTTTTGGAAAAATTCTTTTGGGGAAACGTACCGGGGGAGGTCCCTTGTAATAACCTCGATCTCCTCCTGAATGTGACAGAGTGCTTTATAAGCATCGTCCGTCAGAAATCCGTGAAACCATGTGTCTCCAGAGGCTTTCCATGTGTGGCCCCCCACAATCTGCTCCAGGAGGGTCTGTCCCTCATTCTCCAGATATGTCTGGAGTTTCCGGGCATATGCCACCCCATTAGGGATATTTCCCAGTTCCAGGGCAGTTCCCCGATGCAGATCCCCCATGATGTTCCCTCCAATGGAGGTACGCACAACTACCCGCGCCCCACCAGGGACACAGGCCCCGTCTTCGTGATCCCGCTCGAGGACCAGAGTATGTTTCCACAAGGCACTGCCGTGTTGGTTGAAATTCCCTTCGATATCAATCAAGATTCCCATGTTCGTTCCTTTCGTTTGTCAGTTCTTTAACCACACATTGACTACACGGACAAGCTCCCAATTAAAAAATAAAATTTTGTTTTTAATCCCCCGTCAAATCGTGTAGTTCTTATGGATATTATTAACCGAAAGGATAACCTATTATGCAAGTTAACGGAAAAGAAACCCCCCTGGAGACTGCTATCCAACAGGCAGAAGCTGCTGGTGCTTCATATCGTCGGATTTCTGCTATCCGGGATGCACAATGCTGGTATGCAGCTAATGTCCTCAAAGAACGTTGGGCTGAATATGAGGAGGCTATCCTGGCAGCCAAAGACTATCCTCACATCATAGAGTATGCAATTGATGTTATCAAAGGGCGGTGGTTCGAAGCGGAAGCTCTCCTCCTATCCACGGGTCCGGATATGGACTCCATCTTTGACAACATTCTCTACTACACCCAACAGGTTATCAAAAAACGGTGGATAAAAGCCGAAGCACATATCATAGAAAATGGTACATGTGAGATGGCAACCCGATATGCTAAAACCATTATCAAAGGGCCGTGGCCTAAGGCCGAGGCACTGATGGCAGGCCGAAAGCCTACACATTACAAGAAAATCCTGGTAGTAGGATCACAACATGATGAGTTTTTCCCTAAACGATGAAGTCAGCCTAAACGATGAAGAGTTTGATAAGGGGGTCGAATGTGATCCATCTTGGGCATTAGCACAAGGAAGAGTTACAGTTCTACGGATGTCCGATAGTCAATTCAACTATTGTGTCAAGAAGGAACCCGGAACGGCATTATTCACTATACATGCCTTTAACCGGATGTCGGATATTCAGTTTGACAATGCCATTAAAAGCATCTCTAATCTTCTTCTATTAGACAGGTTTAAAGCACGCATGAACCCTTATCAAAGAGCTTGGACCATGACGAATAAAGACCCCTTTCCCTGGAGGCGGTCATAGCCATTTCCCCCACAGAAAAAGAGTTCTGGGATTCCTACTCAGATGCTGAATTCAATACTAAGGCCCCGGAAGCCCCTTGGGTAGTATTGGAATATGAACACGCTTGTGCAAGGCTCAACGATGAGCAGTTTGATTGGTGTATCGGGAAATGCCCGAAGGATGCCTTAAGACGTGTTCATGCTTGTAACCGGATGACCGATGCCCAAGTCGATTTCTGTATCCAGGAAGCCCCCAACACTGCTTTAAGGCACGCACATGCCTGTAACCGACTCAGCCCAGAACAATTTGCTTTCTGTGTACAAACGGAACCATTTACTGCTTTAGAATATCCCCATTCTTGCCAGCGGTTATCTGATATTCAATTTGATGAGTGCTTAAAACAGGGAGGGCGGGTGCTGGTATTCCTTCCCATTGCGGACAAGACTAGGAGAACCCCTTACCAGAAAGCTTGGATACAGAAACAATAACAATGATCAATAGTTATATGAAGAAAGATTTCTGGGATTCTTTATCAGATGAAGAATTTGACATAAGAATACGGTCACTCCCTTGGGATGTTTTGTTTTATGAACACCCCTGTAAACGATTGAGTGATGAACAGCTTATCTATTGTCTACGAAGAAGCCCCCCAAATGCAATTGAATTTAAACATGTCTGTGATCGACTTTCAGACGAGCAATTCAATAGTTATGTGAAAGAGTGTCCCTCAACAGTACTGAGGGCATTAAGGTGTCCCCACATTCATACAAGAATTTCGATTATACAACTTGACAATTGTGTAAAATTCAGCCCCGGAGCTGCAGAGAAATATGCGGATGTTTTATTAACACCGTACCAGAAAGCCTGGATACAGGAACAATGAATCCTTTTTTAACAAAGGAATCCTGTCGTGCACTGACAGATGAGGAATTCGAGGACTATATCCTGAAATACCCCTCCCGCGCTTTAGCAAGACCCTATTCTGTTCAGCGTTTGACCTCCGAACAGTTTAATCTTTGTGCCAAAAGAAGTCCCTGGGCAGCACTATATCATTCATTCAGCAGATGCCGCTTAGCCCCATTACAAGTTGATGACTATATCAAAACCATTCCCATTGAGTATATTGGTAATCCTACATGGACACCGCTTCGGGATAAGTGGGCACGAAATAACTGGACTTTAATGCGAAACCTCCTTAAGAAAATTGAACTAACCCCTTACCAGAGAGCTTGGCATAAAATTACAGGAGAACCCTCCCCATGATTGGCCCCGTTATGACTGAAACCTTACTAGCTGAAAAAGATACATATGGGGAATGGTATGTTCTATCCTCCGATCAATTTTGTGCACAGTTAGAAGATGAGGAGTTCGACTACTGTATCCACAAATATCCAGGCGAAGCTTTGATTTTCACCTATGCATGCAACCGCCTCAGCCCTGAACAATTTGATCATTGTGTCAAGAAAGACCCCTGGAGTGCATTACACCAAGAACATAGTGTAATAAGACTTTCAGATATCCAATTCGACTTTTGCATCAAACTCTGGCCAAAGGAAGCGATCAAATACTCCTATTCCAAAAACCGATTCAACCCTTACCAACGATCCTGGATTAAGGCATTACTAAGCCGTGAAAGCTGCTATATGGATTATCTATTTCATCTAACCTGGGGTCGGAAAAGTAATGATATTAAATAATCCTCTACAACTATCAAAATATGCCCTGTGGTGTCTAAAGACTGAGCACGACTGTAAGCAATTGTCAGACGAGCAGTTTGATTACGCCGTACAAAACTACCCATTGACCGCTTTGCAACACTCTTGGAGTGCCACAAGGTTAAATGACACCCAATTTGATTACTGTATCAGAAGGACATCAGTACATGATACAGCCCTAAGATTTACTCTCCTTTCCAATAGACTATCCCCTACCCAATTTGATTTCTGCATCAAGGCAAACCCTCATGTCGCACTGCAGTATACCCATATCCGTAACCGCTTAACCGACATTCAATTTGAGGACTGTGTTAAAAGAGCAGGGGGCTACAACAATCTACCTGCCCTTCGCACACCTTATCAAAAAGCCTGGATAGACGCATTATGAGAAACTTATCTAAAGAAGAAATAGACTCCCTATCAGATGAAGAGTTTGAGGATCTGTACCAGAAATTCTCCTTGACAGCTTTCTGTAATAAGCATGCCTGTGTCCGATTATCCGAGGAGCAGTTTAACTACTGTATCAAAAAATATCCTCACACCCCTCCATTCTACGCACATATTTACTTACGACTTTCAGACATCCAATTTGACCACTGTATCAAATGGACATCGGGGATCGCAGCCGTGTACCCCCATGTCTATAATAGACTAAACCCTTACCAGAAAGCCTGGGTGGCACTTAAGAATAAGGATGACACAGTTTATGGTAGTGGCCTGCCAGCTTGATAACTGAGAGGCTTTCACTTTGGAATTGCTCACAGAAGGGCACATTAGAGGAGCACAGTTAAAAAATGCAACCGATTAAGGCAAGCGCCTTCCTAAACGGTATATCGTCTTACGTGTCTGATATCATAACTCTAACTGAAGATTACTACTGTGACCAACTAGATGACACCTCCTTCCTAAGTAAAGCTAAGGTTCACCCCGCATTGGCCCTGAAATATGATCACATTACCAGACGACTGCCCGATATCCTGTTTGAGGATTGCGTAAAAAAGGAACCCTGGATGGCACTAGGTTATGCCGAATACAGAATGACACCCTACCAAAAATCCTGGGGCAAAAAAATGTGTAGTAGTTTAGCAATTAAGGTTCACTAAAATGATATCCCCAACAATAGCAGAAACCCTGGCAGACGAAACACTCTGTAGCCAACTGACGGAAGCACAATTCAATCAGTACGTCCGGAAAGAACCCCATCAAGCCTTAAGGTACGTACATGCTTGCAGTCGAATGACGGACGAACAACTCGATACCTGTATATACCAAGCCCCTTGGGAAGCCCTACGATATGTAGGTGATCGCCTAACTGATAAACAGTTTGACTACTGTGTCCAGAAAGAACCTAGCTTGGCTCTAACTAATAGACAGGCAAATAACCGACTATCCTCTACCCAGTTCAACTACTGCGTAGAAGCACACCCTTGGACAGCTTTGAGATATCATTCCCAAAGGCTCACCGATGCCCAATTCAACCGCGCCATTCTCCAATGCCCCGGTGAAGCATTGGAGAACGCCCGGGTATGCCAGCGAATGACAGATGCACAGTTTGATTATTGTATCCAAGCATCCCCTAGCTCAGCTTTGTTTTACGAGCATGCCTGTGACCGGCTATCCCCTACCCAGTTCAACCACTGTATCAAGAAATGCCCCATGTCCGCTTTAGACTACCCCTGCACCCGGAGACTAACACCCATCCAGTTTGATGACTGCCTTAAACAGTACCCACACCACCCCTTTAAAAAAGATAACCTTCTTGATAAGGCAACCCCTTACCAAAAATCCTGGATAATGACACAATGACCACCCTGGTAAATTCCAATAACGAATTCAATAAGAAGGTCCTGGGGCTATCCCCCACACAGTTCAATTTGTGTGTTAGAGAAGAACCTGAACCCGCCTTGATATACAAACACGCTCGTGACCGCCTGTCCGAAGACCAATTTGATTACTGCATCACAAAAGAACCTATAATTGCCCTAAGACTTATTGAAGTCTATAACCGGATGACCGAAGCCCAAGTCGATTCCTGTATCTCAAAACACCCAGGACTTGCCCTGAAATACAGATATGACCGACTATCCCCTACCCAATTTGATTTCTGCATAACTTACATGCCCCGAATAGCCCTGCAAGATATACAAATTTTCGCTCGACTATCCCCTACCCAGTTCGACTACTGTGTCAAGGAATGCCCCGGGTCCGCTTTGGCATTCTCCGACGCCCGTAAACGATTAACAGACGAGCAATTCCAGTATTGCATAGAAAAAGACCCCCGAGGGGCCTTAATAGACCCCCGAAGGTTGACCGATGAACATTTCAATACCCTCGTACAAAAATACCCCGCCGATGCATTGAGAACATCTCTAGCATGTCAACGACTATCCAGCGCCCAATTCGATTACTGTATCAAGAAATGCCCCACAATCGCACTACAGTGTAGTTTTGTAACGGAACGACTATCCGATACCCAACTCAGCTTCTGTGCCAAAAAACAACCCAAGCTTGCCTTAAGCTGTACCCGACAACTATCGGATACCATATTTGACGAGTGCCTTAAACATTCCCCGTCATCGTGCATTAATACAAAACAACGCAAAAGACTAACCCCTTATCAACAATCCTGGAGAATAGCACAAGAAGAAAATAATGACCCCAATCATCAATAAAGCGTTCTGTGACACCTTGACAGATGAAGAACTTGAACTCAGAATACGGGAAGCCGACAGCAACCACAGCAGAATGGAATATTACCCCCACGTTTGGAAGCGCCTAAATGATGAACTCTTTGCCTTTTGCATAAAAACTATCCCTTGGGCAGTCTTAGAACATTCTTATAGCAGACTAAGCCCCACACAGTTTGAAGATTGTGCAGCACATGCCCCCTGGGCAGCTTTCTTTAAAACGGTTATCCCTCAATTGTCGGATACCCAACTTGACTACTGTATCAAGAAAACCTACTGGGGCACCGAGTCTGCGCTGTCCTGTGAACAGTCCTATGCTAAACTATCAGACGAACAATTTAACTATTGTGTCAAAAAACTAAACAAGGACGTCTTGGAAAAGTTCCCCCATGTGGTACCAAGATTAACCCCCATCCAATTTGACGACTGTTTGAAGCATGCAGACACTATCCCGCAGCTTGTCAAATTAACCCCCTATCAACAATCCTGGATAACCGCAAAATCATGACTAGCAGCATCAAAATCACGACTAGCAAAGAATACTGGGCAACCTTATCAGACGAGGAATTCGATAAGGAAATACAAAGAATCCCCCATTATAGGCGTGACACCTTCTACGGGGATGCCCTATCCTTCCCCTTCGTGGTTGAAAGGATGTTGGACTCCCAGTTTATCTACTGTGTCCAGAACGCCACAATAGACATCTTGAAATATGAACACACCCGGGACCGACTATCCCATACCCAATTTGACTATTGTGTCAAAAAATGCCCTAAAGCAGCCCTCTATTTCTGTGAAACATCCTTATCCCTTACCCAACTTGACAATTGCGTGAAAGCCACTTTCATCAACTATGAAGAAGACCCAACATGGTCCCCAGTCCAAAAGAAATTGGAACAAATTAAAAGGCATAAACTTCAAAACATTCTAAATAACATTCAACACAAACTAACACCCTACCAACGATCCTGGATAAGGATAAAAAAGGAAGAGGGTATATGGCTTCCCTAGACTACTGGACATATTTGTCAGATGAGGACTTCGATAAAGAGGTACGGAGAAACACCTGGGAAGTTCTGTTCTATGACCATGCCCTAGACAGACTAACAGATGCCCAATTCGATTATTGTGTCAAGAAACTCCCTACAACAGCTTTGGCCCTTAGAGATGTCCGTAGGAGACTAACCATTTACCAACGATCCTGGGCAGAGATGGTGGAAAATGAATCCTTTAAGAACCAAAGAAACCTGTGACCTCCTATCCGATGAGGAGTTTCACGAAAATATATGTGGATACCCCAGCACAGCACTGGCATATCCCTATGCTTGTTCCCGATTAAGCCCCGATCAATTCGACTACTGTGCAAAGAGATCCCCTTGGGAAACTTTATATCACGAACACGCCTTTACAAGACTTTCAACAGAACAATTCGAGTACTGTATCCAGAACTCACTCTGGTTGGTATTGTATTTTTCACATATATGCAACCGAATGACAGATGATCAGTTCAACTACTGTGTCAAGGTATATCCTGGTGAGGTCCTTGACTCCATCCACGCCCTTCTTAGGTTATCAGACATCCAATTTGACGATTGTATCAAAAGACAATTTAAGAAAGGCGGTCCACTGAACCTCAGTGCTTGCCGCAAACTAACATCTTATCAGGAATCTTGGGCAGAGAGTAAGCAGAGAACAGGCATATGAGTACTTCCCTTGCTAATAAATTCTGGGACACCTTGTCGGATGACGACTTTGACAGACATGTCCGGGAAAACCCTTGGGGGGCTCTATGCAACGAGAATGCTTGCGCGAGGCTATCAGACACACAGTTTGACTACTGTCTAAATAAACAATATGGGACATTACGATACGAACATGTCTGCAACCGAATGACAGACACCCAGTTAAACTACTATATCAAAGCATGTCCCTATGAAGCATTGGACTCCATTCACGCTCTTCTCAGACTTTCAGACATCCAGTTTGATGACTGCCTAAAAAGACGACTTGAGAGAGGGCTGCTTCCCGCTAATATTGACCACAAGCTGAACCCCTACCAAAAAGCTTACCTACACTTAGTCCCTATCACACAGATAAATCAAAACCTGCCATACTGGGAAAGGTTACCCGCCTAAACGTAACTGCTGCACTTACACATAAGCAAATGGCTAGGGTATCTGTCATACTGACAGATACTATGATGGGAGGATAGGTGATAGGGGATAGGTATCTGTCACAGTTACACATAGGGCGGTAGCCAAATGCATAACACTGACAGATACAAATACCCATTAAAATTTACCCCAGTAAAATCCCAAACACGATTGTCAAACTGACAAATTTTCATTGCATGTTGGGCTAAAACCGTTATTTTGCCCTCTTTTTAGGGATACGCCTACCGGCCTATCGTGTTTTTAGGGTTCTCAGACTCCCTCCCCGATCCTATTGTTTTTCGTCATTTAGGGACAGACCCCCCTAAAATGCCGCCTTTTAGGGATTTGAAAACTGACGAGGTTTTTATTTCACGGCAAACGACCCACTTTGACAGGCCTGTTTGGTGCCATTTAGGGATTTGCATCTACGTGCCCATCAGGTACTCTGTTTAAGGGAATGAAAAGGTCTCTTAATAGGGGAATATCCTTACACTGTGGCGGGTGCTTAACCGATTTTTAGATAGTCACGGACTGAGGATGCTAGTTGGTATGCAAGAAGGGGTGGCACGGCATTTCCAATCTGATTGTATTGCTTTGTTTCACTCCCCAGGAATTCATAATGATCTGGAAAACTCTGTAGTCTTGCTGCCTCCCTTACGCTTAAACGTCTGCGGCGTCCATCAGGAAGGACGATTCTGTGCATGTCACCGGTTGCCCTAGCTAAGTTTCCACATGTTAGCGTTCTAGCTGGTTTTTCCAGGTGTAAGTCTCTGGGAGTTTTGCACTTTGATGCTTTCTCGTATTTTCCAACATAAGTATCCATACTAGGGGTTAGATATTTACCGTCTGGTGGTGCCTGAAAGACCATGTCTCCCAATGCCTCCCCTGCTGAAACCATATGTTTGCTTTTTGATGGGAACTTAAAGACACCTTTGTGCTGTGCAGCGATAGCAATAAGACGTTCCCTATTCTGTGGAACCCCATAATGAGCAGCATTGAGAAGTTCAAACTCAACTGAATAACCCAAGCCTTCTAATTCATTAACAATCTCTTCTAAGTACCACTTGTTACGGTACATCAGCCCTCTGACATTCTCAAACAAAGCCAGCCTGGGGTGTATCTGTTTGATTGCAGACAAGAATGTCGGAAATCCATTTCGTGAGTCCTGAAGTCCCTTTTGGTAACCCCCTACACTAAACGGCTGACAAGGGGGTCCCCCGATGACAATGTCCGCAGATGGAAACTTATAATCTGGGGTTAGTATTTCATTGAGGCACAACCCACTCAGGTTCCTATTGTATGTGCGACAATACACATCTTGCATTTCATAACCAATTGTTTCAAATCCTTGGGCCTCGAATCCTGATGCCAGACCTCCACAACCGGCAAACAGGTCTAATGCCAGCCAGTGTTTGATCTTGGCAGGAAGCAGTTTTTCGTTTAATTCTTCGATGTAACTCATGTGTGTTCCTCCACGATCTTGATTTCCTCGTCCGAAAGCCCGTACAACTCATAGACTAAGGCGTCAATCTGTGCATCGGCGGCGGCGATCTGGCGCGTGTGTTCGTCGTCGGTGCTTATAATAAGCAGGGCGGTGTCCTTGCGCTTGTTCAGCTCCAGCATGGCCTGCACCAGCTCCACCATTTTGTCGTGGCGGGCTTTGTCTTTTTTATCGGCAAAGTCGATGGGGCGGATGGGGAGTTTGGAAACGCTGTTCCAGAAATACTCGATTACACCGCCGCTTTTAAGCTTTCCTATGTACTTAAAACGGAAATTCAAAAGCCGTGAATTCAGAAGCCCCAATATGTAATATAAATTTTCATTTTGGCCGGAATCGAACAAAACTGTCGTATCTGTCAACCCGAGGTATTCATCGTTTTCATCAATAGCAAAGCGATTTTCTTTTGCCAAATAAGGGCAGAGTATTCGAGTTCTGTTATACATTTCTTCATGCAGTGGCCATGTATAACGCCACCATAAACAATCTCCTCGCTTAAACGCTGCTCTTTGGCTTAATTCGTTCTTATTTGCAGACAAGTGATTCTGAACGGCTAATGGTAAATTATTGAAATCGTTTGCACGACTCGGAAATATAAGAACCTCTTTCGGGGCTTCTATGTGAAACCGTTGGATCGAAGAGTTTGATGCACGATAATAATAAAGTTCTTTAGGTAATCCCCAATCCTCTATGACGGAAAGTTCAAGTTTCCCAAACACCCCATTTCGACCTGTTTCCATGCCCTTGCCTATTGTCAATATGTCGCCAATAGGTTGGCCATGCTGATCGATTTTTTCGAGGATTTTTTCTACCCCCGATTCTACAAATGTCCACGAATCCACCCCTAGTTTGTCGGGACTTATCTCGATTTGCCGAAATGTTTTGCTATCAAGCAAAGACTCCTGCATGTTTTCGGAAAACTCATCAGCGATTAACTGGTAGACAGTTGCTGGCTTTCCTTTTTCGCCGACCGTAAGACTCAAAATAGCCGTTGTTATTCCAACTCCTTTAAAGATGAAATAGTTTTGGAAATCTACAAGGGTATCCACACAGCACCTTTTAGATAAAAACCCTCTGAGCTTGTCAGCTTTATACGATTCTAAAAACGCCCTCGAAATGATGAACCCTACTCTGTTTTTGGATAACAAAACGGCTTGATAGAGGAAGTAAAACAAAATATCAGTTTTGTCATTATAAACAAGTTTGTAGTGATTTTTTAAATACTTCAGTCTAAGATCACCTTTGCCCCACACATCATCGATATTTAGATACGGCGGATTGCCGATGACCGCGTCAAAGCCGCCGCGTTTCATGACGGCGGGAAACTCGGCGCGCCAGTCAAAGGCGTTGATACGATACTGGGTGTCTTCGTCCAGCAGGCTCAACTGCTTTTCCGCGTAGAAATCCGGGCCGATCAGCGAATTGCCGCACTTGATGTTGCTGTCTAGATCCGGTAATGGGGTAGTGCCCTGTTCTATGGTATACAGTAAAAGCACCAATTTGGTTAGTTCAACCGCTTGTGGGTCTATGTCTACTCCATAGATGTTGTTTAATAATATCTCTCGTTTAGGTATGTTTGGATATTGCTTGGTGATATGTTCATATGCCCCTAACAGGAAAGAACCACTTCCACAAGCGGGATCAAGGATTGCCAGATTGGTTATAGTGGGTGTAGTACTAAGCAGTTTCCCAACGGTGTGTTCAGCAATATAGTCTACGATATACTTTGGGGTGTAATGTGCCCCGTGTATTCGTCTCTGGGATTCCGTCATGGGGGATTTTTCAAACCTTATCCAACCAGGATTTCTGGTAGGTGTTTATATAGCGATTGACTGGATAATTTGAGGGATATGTTGCGTAAAAGCTTTTGACATAGTCATCCAACTGGATAGGGTTCATCCGTTTTAGGACATATTCAGGACAAGGATGACAGGGTGCATGTTTCAGACAGTAGTCAAACTGTGTGTCTGATAGGCGGGCGTTGGCTTCTTTATTCATTAGTGCTGTCCAGGGGTGTTTTCTTATCTGGTCTTCAAACTGCTTATTGGATAGTCGGTCTAAGGCATACATTAAGGGTGTATCATCCTGGTCTTTCTTGATACAATAGTCAAACTGTTCATCTGTTAATCGTTTACATGCTGATTGTGACTGTATGACAGGCCTTGGAAAATCTTCAAGAAGCATTGTGAACTGTTCATCCGTTAAGCTATCACAATTAGTTTTCAGATTATGCAGTAGGTTGTTCAAATAAGCAACAACCCCTACGCTTTTATTTTCTTTCATCATGGGGTGAAATCCTTTCTAAAATCAATTCGTCTAAGAACTGGACATGTTCTAGGGTGATGACGGGGTAAGTTTTTAAGCAGTAATCAAACTGGACATCCGATAATCTGGCCCGGACATGGGGACTATGTAGGGTGACATAACTCCATGTTTTTTTGACGCAGATATCAAATTGAATATCTGTTAAGCGGTCACAGATAAACTTGTATTGCAGGGCCATCTTTGGGCATTTTTGGACACAGTAGCTGAACTGATAATTATTCAAAAATGCACAATAACTTAGTAAAGCTCTACTAGGATCTTCTTTCAGGGCAGACCCTAAGTTTTCATAGAATGTCAGCACTATTAGTATTTTCCTTGAAGGATCTTATTCCATCCGGGAAAAGGTTCTTCTTTTAGTCGTTTTCTGATTATCTCTACATATGCAGGTTCTTTTTCTATCAGGTTCTTTTTCTATCAGGATGTAATTCCGATTTGTGTTTATACAAGCTACTCCGGTTGTACCTGATCCCGCAAATGGGTCTAAAACAGTTAAACCTTCGGTGGAGTATACGGTAATTGCCCACGTTGGAAGTTCTAAAGGGAAAGCTGCACAGTGAATATTTATTCCCGCCTTGGATTTCCAATCATCCCCAAGGACTCCTCTTTGGGTTAATTTCCTATCTGTTACAAATTCATCTTTACTGCCGTTCTTTTTCCTAAATGTCCACACATGTTCATAATCAAAGACAGGGCGTGGGTGTTTATTACAGACAAAGGGGATGCCCATTTTTGCAAATTGTTTTCGCCAAATTCGAGTAGCCTGTAGATCCATTCCTGCTATAGTGACGCCCCAATTGAAGAAATTAAGGGATGCTGGATAGCAAGATGGGATATCTGCATCATAAAATCTGTTTCCGCTATTAAAGTAATCCCCGAAGTTGATTACAGCATAACCCCCCCCCTTGAGAATACGAGTCCATTCCAGAAAAGACTTCTTCATTAGTTCACAGTATCCTGTATAAGATATGGTTTTTTCATAGTCTTTATTCAGATAGTAAGGGGGGGATGTTACAACAAGGTCAATGCTATTATCTGCAATGTCTTTCATCAATTCAAGGCAATCACCTTGGTATACGTTATTCACTTCCATGAGACTATTATTTCACCCTTCTTTCAAGCCGTTTGTTTTTATCTTTAGGTTACTACACCATTTTTAACTGGCGGTGTGATATTTACCTTATTGAATATCCTTTGTAGGATATTTATGTTTTAAGGAGAAAAACAATGAATAACGCGGCTTTACACGATGAAATCAAGAAGCTGGCTAGTGAACATCCTGAATTAAGGGAACACCTTGTTCCTTTACTGAAACAAGGTTCTAAAACTGATTGGGATAGTGCTAATATTTACCTAAAAAGCCTTCGGGGGAGTGTGAAGGTTCTTGGGAATGCTATAGGTCAGAAAAAGGAACGTAATGTTATACTGGAAACAAAGTTACTACTTAAATATCTTTCCAGTATTTTGACGGCAATCGGTAAAGATCAAGAGGCCGAAGATATTAACAAGGCTACCAATAAGATTCACTAAGGGGATATAGCCAAGTGATAAAATTAACTGATGAAAACCAGGATGCCTCTTGTTTGTTGAAGAAAGTTGCATCTGTTGTGTTAGTAGAACAAGGAAGTACTTTAGTGGTTAAAGGCTCTTATTCTGAAATGTCTCCCTTGCTCCAAAAACTAAAGAAACTAGGGTTTAGATATGACCCCCAGTCAAAAACTTGGCAGATCCTCCTTTCAAAGATAACCTCAAAAGAACGAAAAGCACTAGAGACTCTAATAAACAACTCAAAAAACAATCCCAAAGAAGATCCTTATGTCACAGGTCTGGAAAATAAATGGTTATTAGAAGAACCCGCCTTAAACGATTTATTTAATAGGGAAGATTTTTCGGATCAGGTTAAAAAATTAAAAGCTAAGGAGACTTTTCATAACTCTGGGGTTTGGGTCTTCCCCTCAAAAAACCATTATCTTGAAATGGTAGACAAACTAAAAACTGAGGAGCTTGTTTTAAAGAAAGCGATCTCCGAAGGTTGGGTGATAGATTCCAGAGATTTGCAGGGTCCTCAGCACCAATTCTTGGTAGCCCAAGCTAAGTCCTTAGGGGGCAAGTTTTATAAGGGTGCCCATCAATGGTATTTCCCTAGCGAAATTTCTTTTAAACAAATGTTAGAGGATATGAAACCCATGTATGAAAAAATGGCCAAGCTGGCTGCGGATCAGCCTGAATTAAGGAAATATCTTGTGCCTTTGCTGAAGGCTGCGGCTGAAACCGGATTCAAGGTTGAGATTTTCAAACGCAAAGAGCAACAGGATTTGATCCCACATATAACTGTGACTTTCAACACCTTAAAGAAAGCTTTGGAATATGCTGTTGAGAACATTCGGGGACGGACTAGAAGTTCTTTAATAACCGATCTCCGAACGGGAAAAGAGGTCAAGGGTTGGTTTTATGTGGATGTGTGGGATTACGACCTAAAAAGGGACGATGCTCTTATGGTTTTTGATTCTTATTCCAAGGCTAAAGCATATGCCAACTCCCGGCAAGTGCCATATGGAACAACTGTTCAAATCGTGGACCTGGATACGGGCAATAGAACTTAAGAGGGCCCTTTGATTTCTATTGCTTTGCTTTTATTATGTTGAACCAAGCTTTTTGGTAGGGATTCATATTACGCTCAAATTCGAGTACACTTATTAAGTAGATTAGATAGGGAGTCCTTTCTATTTGCTTAAGCCAGTTATCTAGCAGCATCTTAGCTGCTATAAGTCTCTTTTGTGCTTCATTGCACCCATATTCTAATACCGATACGGGTTCTTCTTTGACACAGTAGTTGAATTGTGCATCCGACATCCGGATACAGACATGCTCATAAGTCAAGGCTTCCTGAGGATCTATCTGGATACAATAATTAAATTGAACATCGTCCAAGGAACCGCAAAATTCTTTATCCCCTAAAAAGGCTACAGGGTCATTTACTTCAGATGTGTTATTCATATTCCTAATCCTAGTGGGGCATCATCCATTATTGTTTATTCTTAAACCAAGCTTTCTGATAAGGATTCATTCTTGGATGTGTCCCAAAAAGGTCAGGGTTAGATTGTTGTTTCAAGCATTCATCCAATTGAATATCTGTTAGTCTACTTTGGATGCTTGCACTTCCGGAAACTAATGCAGCTATAGGTTCTTTTCGGATACAGTAATCAAACTGCTCATCTGTTAAGCGTTTACAGACATGTGGGTGCAATATTGCACAAATAGGTGCTTGTTTGATGCAATAATTAAACTGGGCGTCGGTCAAGGTGTCACAAGACCATTCGATATTTAGAGCCATCCTGGGGTTTGGGATGAACGTAATGGCTTTGGTTATATATGACATGTTTTCATCCAAGACTTTTGATATGCGGTCATCCTTTCAGTTATCAGAGAAAAAGATCCTCTGATTCTTGTCTTTTTAAGAAGATCCTCGAATTGTATGTCAGACAGTCGGGAATAAGGCGGAAAATAAGTCAGTGCATCACAGGGTGCCATCTTAATGCAATAGCTAAACTGTTCATCTAAACGATTACAAGAGTGACTATGGATTAAAGCATAGGCAGGTATTTCCCGGATACAATAATCAAATTGATCATCTGATAAATTTTTACACGCTTCGGAGTCTCCCAATACCACAATGGGGTATTTGAGGGCAATCTCTTCGAATGGATATCTCTCCGGAAAGATGGATTTATCGGGTGCATTTGAGAATTTACTCATGCTTATTTCCCTCTGCCCAAGCTTTCAGATAAGGAGTTAGCCTTGCAGTAATATGTGTAAGAGTTGGATAGCCTGTTTGTTGGGATATTT